>Ga0222711_1000001_pt1 | contig 157919 bp, 160 predicted proteins | sample AntAcemetage1699_FD_179814 | JGI IMG/M metagenome (GOLD analysis project Ga0222711, IMG submission 179814) | Saline water microbial communities from Ace Lake, Antarctica - #1699 | ecosystem: Environmental > Aquatic > Non-marine Saline and Alkaline > Saline | place: Antarctica: Ace Lake...
CAAGAGTTCTTTATTGGTCGAATCAACCTCCGCAAGCTCGACAAGACCGGCGAACTGCCCCTTAGAAGTTGAAGAATCCATCCTCTAAATGATATCGCACCATGGCTATTTGTAGGTATCAGAGACACAACCGCTAGTTTCGTTGTATGAACTATGCAAGATAGGTTCGTTCAAGACCGATAAAGTTAGGAAGACGCAAAGGGGCACACGTGGCTGAGAAACCAGATCTATCTACCACCGCAGGGAAGTTGGCTGACCTCCGTCAGCGCTACCACGAGGCAGTACAGGCCTCTGGCGAGGCTGCTGCAGTCAAGCAGCACGCGAAGGGCAAGAACACAGCACGCGAGCGCATCGAAATGCTTCTTGACCCGGGCTCATTTGTCGAGCTAGACGAATATGTCAGACACCGATCGACTGCCTTTGGCATGGATGCAAAGCGTCCCTACGGAGACTCAGTTGTAACTGGAGTAGGAACAATTCACTCCCGCCAAGTGGCGGTTTATTCTCAAGACTTCACTGTTTTCGGCGGCTCACTCGGTGAGACGGCTGGAAACAAGATCATAAAGGTGATGGAGCTTGCGATAAAGACCGGTGTGCCCTTGATTGGAATCCTAGACTCGGGTGGAGCCAGAATTCAAGAGGGCGTAATTGCTCTAGGCAAATACGGCGAGATTTTTCGACTAAACACAATGGCCTCCGGGGTAATCCCCCAGATTTCTCTTGTCATGGGGCCAGCTGCCGGTGGAGCGGTTTATTCGCCGGCGCTAACTGACTTTGTGATCATGGTGGATAAGACATCCAACATGTTTGTAACTGGTCCCGATGTAATCAAAACTGTTACTGGTGAAGATGTTGGGATGGAAGAGCTCGGCGGCGCCAGAACTCACAATGAAACCTCCGGAGTGGCCCACTACCTGGCCGACAACGAACAGGACGCGATCGATTTTGTGCAGTCACTCGTCGGCTACTTGCCGGAAAACAACCTCTCCGAGTCGGTGACCTACCAATCCGAGTCCGAACTTGAAATCACCGAAGCAGACCGGCGTCTGAATCAAGTAATCCCTGATAGCCCAAACCAGCCGTACGACATGAAGGTAATTATCGAGTCCCTGGTTGACGAGGGCGAATTCTTGGAAATACAGCCACTGTTCGCCCCCAACATACTCATTGGCTTTGCCCGCATCGACGGCAACTCAGTTGGCATAGTTGCAAACCAACCGATGCAAATGGCTGGAACCCTAAACATTGATGCCGGTGAAAAAGCAGCCAGGTTCGTAAGATTCTGCGATGCTTTCTCGATCCCAATCCTTACCTTGGTCGATGTTCCCGGATACCTACCTGGAACCGATCAAGAATGGGCCGGGGTGATTAGGCGAGGTGCGAAGCTGCTATACGCATATGCGGAGGCAACGGTTCCGCTCGTGACAATCATCACTAGGAAGGCATATGGCGGGGCTTACATCGTTATGGGCTCAAAGCAACTGGGTGCCGACATAAACCTTGCTTGGCCGACAGCAGAGATCGCTGTCATGGGAGGTCAGGGTGCCGTGAACATTCTGTTTAGAGACAAGATCAAAGAGGCCGAGGAGCAAGGTTTAGATATTGCCCAGGTGCGAGACCAGCTTGCCAAGGAATACACCTACAACGTGGCAAACCCATTTCTGGCAGCAGAGCGAGGCGAACTGGATGGCATTATCGAACCGGCCGCCACTAGATCCGCCATCGTTAGAGCGCTTAGAGCTCTAAAAACAAAGCGAGCAAACCTGCCCCCCAAGAAGCACGGAAACATCCCACTTTGATGCGCCAATATTCCGAAACTGAAATTCAAACTCTCATGCAAGCTAAAGGCGGCGACGAGCATGATCAAGCTGCAGCGATAGCGGTTGTCACTCAGTCGATTATCGAATCAAGACGCCTAGGCCGAATTGCAACAGGAAAACCAAAATCTTCTTGGAACCGTGGCAACGGTCAGCTCCGCGGGCAGCACATTGGCAACTGGGTAAACGTGTTTCGTAAATAATTCGTTAGTTAAAATCTCCGTGATATGCGACCTGATTCCACCTCGGGTCGAAAAAATATCAGAGTCGTAGAAAAGTATTTTCCCTATTTGTGCTCGGGTCAGATGCAAAAAGGCTCACAGTCCAAGACTCTCCAGCCACACTGCGAATTACGACTTTCCCTGATTTAACGCCACTCACGGTCTGCGCCAATACTTCGAAGAGGCTGCTCCTTTTCTCTTCATCCAACAAGTCGATACCTCCATCGTCGGCTAGCTGCACCTCTACGCCTCTTTCACGAGCCCTCAAGACTGCCCCGATTAGCCGGGAATCCTGAAATCCCTGGGCCCGAATCTGGTCTCGGATCCCAGCTTCAGACAAAAGCAGTTTCTTGGCATCCGAAGAAGTTATTTTGCCCTCTTTTTTCTGAATCATCCTAAGCAGGGGTAATGAGGAGTCAAGGGCTGTCTTTAGTCGGAGCTGGGAACCTGCTCTCCGGATAGTGAGGTCCTCACTCGCCAAATTCTCCAGTAGCCGCCGCTCCAGAAATTCGGAAGATGACCTTTGAGCTGATGTCAAGGCCATGGCTGCTCCCTGGGAACCAGCGACCAGCGCCACCGATCCTGCAATCCCGCTTGCACCTAGAACCTCTGTTCCACCCCAAACTAAGAGACCGGCCACTAGGGCAATTATTCCGATCCAGGCAACTACCGCCCGATTGCGCCAGGCAAGGATTGCCAGAATTGAGCCAATGCCCACAACGAACCAAAGTTGGTTTGGATAGTTGCTCACTTCACCGATCGCATAAAGAGTCAAAATCAGAATTGCCAAGGCCGCCACCGCAGCACCGAAAGTAATGGCATTTGGGAGCCGAAGCTCATCTCGAAAACGAGTTACCAAGATTAGGACGGCAAGATATAAAAACAGAGCTACCGCTGCCGGTATCGGCCTTTCGTATTTAGCAAAATTGATGAGTCCGATTACGGCATGGTAAAAACCAAAACCCAAAGCAAAAATAGCCGCTCGCCAATGGCCGACGTCAGTCACTCGGGCCACCTCAGTGTCACAACCGTGCCGACCGACAGGATAGATGTTATTTTGGCGGTCCCGCCCACAAGAGCCATGCGATTAACTATTGATCCGCGGATTCCAAGTCGGGCCCGAGGGACTCGATCCGGCCTAAAGCCTCTGCCATTATCAACAATCTGGATGCTGATCGCTGAGGCTTCGGATGAGTTGAGCTTGAGTTCCAAAACCGTGCATTTCGAATGTCGTTCGGAATTTTCTATCGCCTGAAGGGCAGCCTCGGTGATCGCTTGAGCAGCCTCCATCAGAATCGGATCCAAGCCTAAGGCATGCATAGTTACTCGAATACGGGGGCTCCGCCTGAGAGCAGCTTGCTTGATCGACAGGAAAAGGCTAGCGGGAGTGGTGGTGCCCACCGGCACAGCGCCCGTTTGAATCGCTTCGATGCTGTCAACCGCCTCGGCAGCCAAGCTGGCTGATGCTAATCGTTCCGCTGGCGTGTTTGCGGCAGCGGCAAACAAAAAAGTGTGAAGAACCTTGTCGTGCAGCAATGCGCTGACTCTCTGGTCCTCTCGTTCGATGGCATCGACCCTTGCTGTCTCAGTTGCACTTAGAAGATAGCCAGAGTGCGCCTCGTCGACCGCGTCGGCCCAGTTGCGAAGCATTGTAGCTACTCCTGCAAGCCCAATCGAGAGAAGTGCAACGTAAACAGAACCCTGCAGAGCCCCGGCGAGGCTTGCCCCACCAATAGGCTCAAACATAGTTATGGCTGTCCATGCTGCCAGAAGAATCGTTAAATAAATCAAAAAGCTCGCTCGAAGCCCACGCCTTACGGCCATGCTCAAGGATGCTAAGCCCACGTACCACCAAACCCATGGGGTGTCAAAGCCAGAAAGGGCGAATGTGTCGAGAGTCATGATTGGCAACAGCAAGACAGACAGAAGACCAAGTAGACCGTAGATCGCGAGCATCACATTGTTCCCGCGTTCCAACCAAGCGGTCACATTTATCGCCAAAACAATGAGCAGAACGGCGCCCGTAATGACATCAGCTAACCCGCTAAAGTGCAGGTTCTGAGAAACTTGTTTCGACCATAGCTCTAGGGTCATAGCGGCGATCACGCCGGCGAAAACTTTCCTCGTCAGGTTTTCTAACTTGTCTCGAGCCGAAGTAGAGCGTGTGTTCACGATTTAGAGGTGCTCGCTGGAAATTAGGCCGTCTTCGATTGCTATCCGGTACAGATCCACTTTGGTGTGGGCCTCTCGTCCGAGGCGTGCGTACTTCACTCGAACCCGGTCAATATGCTCCTTCGCGGAGCTCTGCTTGATTCCCAATTGGGAAGCAACTTGCTTGAGGCTCATGCCTGCTGCGTAAAACGATAGAACTTCGCGCTCGCGCGCGGAAAGATTTGCGTCTTTGAAGACTGCATCAGCATCGATCATCGCGCTGGTTTCGGGGTTGTTGATTATGGCGCCTTCGGCCGCAAGTCGAATAATCTCTGCAAGGTAGGACAATGGCTGGGACTTGGGCACAATTGCTACGGCGCCCGCCCTGAGAGCCAACCGCATAAGGGTTGCCTTGTCGGCAATACTGTAAACCAAGACTGCGCTGCCCGAAGCGACCAACTGAGATACGTTCTCCGCAACCAGTGAGCCGTCTGCCAAGGAAAGATCCATAACGATGACTTGGCACTGAAGGCCATTGATTTTTGAGATTATTTCTCGAACGGTTGCTGCTTCTCCGACTAACTCCAAGCCGCTGCTTGAACACATCCCGGCAAAGCCCAGGCGGACCGCCTCGTGATCATCGACGATTGCCACTCGCACGCTTGAAGTTTCTGCTGTCAAAGTCCCCATAGCAATAACTTAGCGTGCTAGCGCCACGACCGTTTCGAAGTGGTGGGTGTGAGGGAAAATATCAAAGGCCCGCATAGCCTTCACGTTGTAGCCAGCAGCACGGAGAGTCTTTAGGTCTCGAGCGAGCGCAACCGGGTCGCACGCTACGTAGATCAAGTTTCTTGGGCTCAAGCGAATTAGTTGTTCGACCACCTTATTGGCGGCCCCCGAGCGAGGTGGGTCGAGAATAATTGTGTCGAAGGTCCCCGCGGTCTGAGATCTCAGAAATTTCAGAACATCAGCCTGATGGAAGCGAAGGTTATTTAGGTCTTGTGATGACCGCTCTCCGTCGGAAATTGCCTGCTTGGAGGATTCAATGGCCAAGAATTTGGCTCCATCGAACTGTGCGCTCAAAGTCGCGCTAAACAAACCAGCGCCGGAATAAAGGTCTAGGTTTTGCTTTTCTGGGTCGAGGTTCAGCAATTTTGCGAATTCGCTCACGCAGGCGGTCAAGAGCTCAGGACCCTTGACGTGTGCCTGCCAAAAGGAGCCTGGGCTGAGCCGGAAAGTTCTTCCGGCAACCCGTTCGATAAGTTGTTTGTCGCCATTCACCTTTTTGTCGATCAGCCATTGGCTATTGCCAGTGTTGCTGGCGGCGATTTTTATCTTGTCAACGCCGTTGAAGTTTTTTAGATGAAGCCCAAGTTCTTCTATTTCCTTGACTGCTAAAGGTAAATCACGAGTAAAGACAATTTCATTGGTCCGAATTTTCGAGGGGCCTGCGGTTCCGGACTCATCAACATTAAGCTGAACTCGAGTGCGGTAGCGAAGTCCTTGATTCTCCTGATCGCCAGGAGCGGCCTCGACGATAACCTCGGACTCGATTCCCGCCATGCGAGAAAGGGCTTCCTTGAGCACTTGTGTCTTTAGCACTCGCTGAAAAGAAAGTTCAATGTGCCCAAATTCGGCTCCACCGGCACCTTTTAGGGCTGCCTTCCAGAAGTGCTTCACCCTATGCTCGGATTCCTCCAAGACCTCAATGGTCTCCGCTCTTAGAAAGCTCTTCGTGTCTTGGACAACTTTTGCCTCGACTAGTTCTCCAGGTATGGCTCCGGAAACGAATACCACTTTGGAGTCGTGTCGAGCAATAAAAACTCCACCGTGGGCAACTTTTTCTATTTTCAGCTTTAGCATCACATGCACAGTGTTCCACAGCTAACCTGATTATCGTGATCGATTTCGTACTTGCCTCAACTTCCCCCGCCAGAAAAAAGCTGCTCTCCGAAGCCGGGATTAAGTTTCGCGATCTGGCTCCCGGCGTCGATGAAGACCGAATGGTTGAAGAGCTAGCCCCGCAAACGCCGAGCGAGCTGACCGAATTGCTGGCTAAAGCAAAGGCCGACGCGATTGCAGCGAGCGAGCCTGATTCTCTGGTCCTTGGGTGTGATTCTGCACTGTTGTTTGAGGGGCAAATTCTGGGAAAGCCGCTGACGGCGAACGTTGCGATCGAGCGCTGGAGGTCAATGCGAGGTAAATCCGGATCGCTTTATTCGGGACATCACTTGATTGATGGGCAAAATAACAAAGCAGTTTCGCTGGTTACCAGCACCGAGGTTCACTTCGCTGATCTTTCTGACCAGCAAATCGAAACCTATGTTGCGACCAAGGAGCCACTGCAGGTTGCCGGTGGCTTCACAATTGATGGGCTCGGAGGAGCTTTTGTCGAGCAAATCAACGGTGATTACCACACCGTAGTTGGGTTATCGCTGGTTGGATTGCGAAAAATGATGGGTGAGCTCGGGCTTGATTATCAATCTCTCTGGAGATAACAGATACGAATACTTGATTTTTTTGTAGATTGAGCATAAACAGCTAACCCAATGTGCCAATAAGCTTCCAACTATGACCGAGCGCAAGATTTCTAAAGTACTAATAGCCAACCGTGGCGAAATAGCGGTCAGGATTATCCGTGCAGCCAAAGATAGCGGCATCCAGACAGTTGCGGTCTATGCGGATTCTGACCGTAATGCCCAGCACGTAAAGCTGGCCGACGAGGCTTATGCGCTTAACGGTGAGAGTGCCGCAGAGACTTACCTGGTAATCGAGAAAATACTCTCCGCAGCAAAGAAAAGCGGTGCCAACGCGATCCACCCCGGCTACGGATTTCTCTCAGAAAATGCTGAGTTCGCTCAAGCCGTTATTGACCAAAGCTTGATTTGGATTGGCCCAGACGCTCAGGCGATTACCGCACTTGGCGACAAGGTCTCAGCCCGAAAAATTGCCGAATCGGTTGGTGCACCGATGGCTCCAGGAACACTCAATCCGGTGGAGACCGTGGCCGAAGTTGAGGAGTTTGTGGCGGAGCACGGATTGCCGGTTGCGATCAAGGCAGCCCACGGTGGTGGCGGTCGCGGCATCAAGGTCGTTCGTGAATCTTCTGAAATTGCAGAGTTATTCGAATCAGCCACTCGCGAAGCAATCGCTGCCTTTGGCCGCGGAGAATGCTTCTTGGAAAAATACCTTGAAAAACCACGTCACGTGGAGACCCAGTGTTTGGCCGACAGCCACGGCAATGTCGTGGTTGTTTCTACAAGAGACTGCTCGCTTCAGCGCAGACACCAGAAGCTAGTTGAAGAAGCGCCAGCTCCGTTCTTGACCAAAGAACAAGAACTAATTTTGTACGAGGCATCAAAAGCCATCCTGAAAAAGGTCAACTACGTCGGTGCCGGCACCTGTGAGTTTTTGATTTCGCAAGATGGAACAATTTCTTTTCTCGAAGTAAACACAAGGCTCCAGGTCGAGCACCCGGTGTCCGAAGAAGTCACCGGCCTCGATCTAGTTCGCGAGCAGTTCTTGATTGCAGAAGGAAAGAGGCTTTCCTACTCGGATCCGGAAATTCGTGGCCACTCCATAGAATTCCGAATCAATGGCGAGGATGCGGGCAATGGTTTCTTGCCTGCTCCCGGCCCAATCCACCAGTTCATAGCCCCCTCGGGCCCAGGCGTCAGGGTTGATTCTGGAGTAGTTTCTGGAGACGTTATTTCAGGCAAGTTTGACTCGATGATGGCGAAGTTGATTGTAACCGGCAAAGACCGGTCCGAGGCTCTTGCAAGATCTCGCAGGGCTCTAGCCGAAATGCAGGTTCTCGGGCTGCCAACCGTCCTTCCTTTCCATCGAGCAATAGTTGACGACAAGGCATTTATTGGCGACGGGTCAACCTTTGGGATTTTCACTCGCTGGATCGAAACCGAGTGGGACAACACCATTGAACCGTGGTCAGGATCGCAGGAACAAATCCCGGAGCCGGAACCACGCCATGAAATTGTTGTGGAGGTTGCTGGAAAACGCCTTGAGGTTTCGGTTCCTAAGCGATTGCTGGTTGGCGAAATCGGCTCGGCTCAGGGCCATGCTCCCAAGCGGGCAGCCTCTTCTAATTTCTCAGGTCACATCGGCGCCAGGGGCAATCTACTGCTAGCTCCCATGCAAGCAAGCGTTGTGAAGGTTGCGGTCAATGTTGGCGACCCAATAGAACAGGGCGACCTAGCTGTAGTTCTGGAAGCGATGAAGATGGAGCAACCGCTCACCGCTCATCGCTCAGGAAAGATTAAGCAAATAGGCGTGGCCGTCGGAGATACTGTTTCAGCTGGGACTTTGCTCCTGGAGATAGAAGACTAATCAGTCGTCAATCGGCGGGTGCAGTGCGCTAGCGGCTTCAGAAATAGACCCCGACAGCGACGGATAGACCGTGTAGGTTCTTGCCAACTGGTCAACCGTGAGTCGATTCTCAATCGCTACGGCAATCGGATAGATCAAATCAGAAGCAGTTGGAGCAACTACCACTCCTCCAATAACAGTGCCTGAGCCAACGGAAGCATAAAGCTTTATAAAACCCTCTTCGATGCCTTGCATTTTGGCCCTCGGGTTGGTTTCGAGCACAATTTTTTGCACTTCACCGCGAACGAAGCCCTGCTCAATCGCATCCTGAGACCAGCCGACCGAAGCGATCTCCGGTGACGTGAAAACATTGGAGGCCACGTTACGCAAACTAGTTGGGACGGAGACATCTCCCATGGTGTGGTAAATCGCAGTTCTTCCTTGCATCGCGGCAACTGAAGCCAGCGGCATCGCCGTGGAGCAGTCGCCAACGGCATACACATTCGCCCTGGAAGTTCGAGCAACTTTATTTGAAATCACGTGACCGGTTTCATTGAGCTTCACGCCGGCTTCTTCCAAACCAAGATTGGCAGTGTTGGGGATTGCTCCGACTGCCATGAGGCAATGCGATCCGGAAATAACCTGGCCATCTTCCAGGGTGACTTCGACGCTCTCACCTAAGTTTTTCACTGAGGTTGCTCGAGCATTGCGAAGTATGTTCATGCCTTTGCGCTTAAAGACATCCTCAATCAACTCGGCTGCATCACCGTCGTTTCCTGGAAGGACTTTGTCTCTCGAGGAAACGAGGGTAACCTCACTTCCCAAATCCAGGTAGGCCGAAGCAAACTCCGCCCCGGTAACGCCGGAGCCAACAACAATCATGTGTTTCGGTAAATCGCCAATGTTGTAAAGCTGCTTCCAGTTCAGAATTCTCTTGCCATCAGTCTTGGCGCTTGCAAGCTCTCGGGGACGTGCACCGGTGGCGACAATAATCGTCTTGGCCTCGATTCGCTCTGAGGTGTTCTCGCCGGACTTGGTTATCAGAACATGGTGGTTTCCATCAAGAACCCCGCGACCATCAACCACGATGACCCCTTCGGTCTTCAGAGTGCGAAGCATATCGTTGGACTGGGACTTGGCTAATTGAAGTAAGCGGGTATTGATTGCCGGTAAATCTATGTCGATGATCGGGGTGACGCGCTTGCCGTCCACCATTAGCCGAACACCAAGTGCAGCAGCAGATGCAACACGTTGGGCCGCTTCTGCGGTTGCGATCAGAGTCTTCGAGGGGACAACGTCGGTAAGGACCGCATTGCCGCCAATCCCGTTTTCCTCAACAAGGACAACTTCGGCTCCAAGCTGGACGCCGGCTCGAGCGGCTTCATAACCACCCGGGCCACCACCGATCACGACAATGCGGTGCTTAGTCATTTTTTTTTCGATCACAGGCCCTATTCTCCACCACGTGAGCATGACTCTGCGTGGCTAGACTAATTTTCATGACGCATCTACTCGACGACGAGACAAATAATCCCTTCGAAATTGCCCAGGAGGCAGCGGACCAGATACGAAAGCTTTCGGGGGTTGAGGCCCATCACATCGCCCTGACACTTGGCTCAGGCTGGGCTAGGGCGGCCGACCTAATTGGGGAAACAGTCAGCGAGATACCAGCTTCTGAGGTGATCGGCTTCTCAAAGCCCGCTCTTGCAGGGCACGTTGGGAACATCAGATCCATAAGACTGCCCAACGGGAAGTTTGCTCTGGTAATTGGAGCCAGAACCCATTTCTACGAAAATCACGGCGTCAGAGCAGTAGTTCATTCGGTTCGAACGGCCGCTAAAGCCGGAGCTAAAGTCATGGTCCTCACAAACGGCGCCGGCGGAATTCAGCCGAAGTGGGCCGGTGGTGCCGCGGTTCTGATCTCCGATCACATCAACCTGACAGCCTCAAGCCCTCTTGAAGGAGCTAACTTCATTGATCTGACCGACCTGTATTCGGCAAGACTGCGCGCTATTGCTAAAACCGTTGATTCCAGTCTCGATGAGGGCGTCTACGTTCAATTCCGCGGCCCCCACTATGAAACACCCGCCGAAGTCCAAATGGCCAAAATAATGGGGGGCGATATCGTAGGAATGTCAACCGCACTCGAGGCCATTGCCGCAAGAGAATCAGGCATGGAAATCCTCGGAATGTCGCTAATTACGAACCTGGCCGCGGGCATCCAAAAGACTCCGCTCAGCCACGCGGAGGTTATTGAAGCCGGCCAGCAAGCCGAAGCCCGAATATCCAAGCTTCTAGCAGAAATTGTGGACAAAATTTGAGTCAACTAGTAGATCGAGCCCAAGCATGGCTTGATCAGGATCCGGACCCAGTTACCAAGCTTGAACTTCAAGCACTTATCGATAATCACGATGAGGAGGGCATTGCTTCTCGATTTAGCACCCGCCTAGACTTTGGGACCGCCGGACTGCGCGGGGAACTAGGCGCCGGCCCGAACCGAATGAACCGAGTCGTTGTGGCGCAAACGGCTCTGGGCTTGGCTAAGTTTTTGAACGCTAATCGTGAAACCTACTTGGATACTTCCGGAGGACTAAGCGCAGTAATCGGTTATGACGGCAGAACAAACTCAGATGTGTTCGCCCTAGACAGCGCGGAGATTTTGAGCGCAGCCGGAATTAAAACCTTTCTATTTTCGGAGATGGTTCCTACCCCAGTTGCTGCATTCACCGGCAGGCGGCTTGGCGCCAGCCTCACTGTAGTTGTGACGGCAAGCCATAATCCTCCTAGAGATAACGGTTACAAGGTCTACCTTGGAGGCCCCACCGGGGGCAGTCAGCTTGTTCCACCGCAGGACAGGGAAATAGCGAATCTGATAACTGCACTCTCCACTAAAACTACTTTTCAAGAGATCCCAAAGAGCAAAGACTTTACGCTCATCGGGCAACCAGAAATCAGCCAGTACCTAGATCGAGCCAAAACGCTAATTAGCATGCACGAAAGCGAAATTAGCAAAAGGTCAGCAATCCGAATCACACACACTGCATTGCATGGAGTTGGCTGGAAGGTAGTTGGCCCACTAATGGCGGCAGCTGGTTTCAAGGTATTACCGGTCGCGCTGCAAGCTGAGCCAGACGCTGAATTTCCAACCGTGGCCTTTCCAAACCCGGAGGAAAAAGGTGCCATGGATCTGAGTTTCGCCGAAGCAACTAGCAATGACAGCGACCTAATTTTAGCAAATGACCCCGATGCCGACCGGCTGGCAGTAGCAGTTCGCAGCGCTGATGGTTATCAAATGCTCACCGGAGACCAGGTTGGACTGCTGCTTGCAAATCAGCTTGCTCCAACATCCAAGGCGATCGCAAATTCGATAGTGTCGGCTGATTTATCAGCACTCGCCAAGCACTATGGCGTGCCCTACACCCAGACGCTGACTGGCTTCAAGTGGATTTCCAAGGTTCCTGATCTTGGATATGGATATGAAGAAGCTCTCGGCTACTGCGTTGATCCGGAATACACCCCGGATAAAGACGGCATAACAGCCGCCCTAATAATCGCCCAGATGGCATCAGATTTGAAAGCCCAAGGTAAGACCTTGGTTGATCAAATTCAGGATTTGGCCCAGAAATTTGGGCACGTTGCAACCGGTCAGGTTTCACTTAGAGTGTCGGATCTTTCGGTGATTGGAAAAATCACATCTGGCTTGCGGGCTAAGCCACCAGCACGCATTCGAGACGAAGCCGTCCTTTTCGAGGATTACCTAGCCCGAACTGATGCCATGAAAACGGACGCTCTTATTTTTTCTAGCAAATCAATCAAGATAATCGTGAGGCCCTCTGGAACCGAACCCAAGCTCAAGTGCTACCTACAGGCTTCCGCGACCAGCAAGACAGAGGCCGCCAAGCTCCTTGAGGACCTGAAAACTTGGGCCGAGGCTAATTTGAGCGCTTTGAAATAAACCTTTGGATACTTTCCGGGACAGGCAAAGATGCTGACTCTGGGTCAGCGGGAATTGCCTCGCCCGCCATTGAAGTAAGTGGGATGGTCCCTGACCAAAAACCTAGGTCCATGTCCTCTGGTGGGTCATCAACTTCGTTGACCGAAATCTTTACTGACGCCTCTGACAGCGATAAGGAAAGAATCAATGTGGCGGCCACTTCTTTTTTGGTGGTTGGTCTTGCCTCGCCAACTCTTCCTGGAATCATCGCGTCACTCACAACATCTAGAGCATGATGTTTTTGATCCATTGGTACCAATTTGGCTGTTCCAAAAATCATGACTGCTCGGTAGTGCATGCCGCTGTTGAAATTACTTCTGGCGACCTTTAGGGCATTTAGTTCAGTTATAGAAACGCAGACCTCGGGTTCGGTTTCCAAAACCCGCATAAGCCTTGATCCGGATGAGCCGTGAAGGAATATCTCATCTCCGCTCCTGCCATATGCCATCGGCACCACTAGAGGAGAGCCGTCGATGACCACGCCGACGTGGGCAACCAGATTGGCGTCCAGGATGCTATTCAGATCCGAGATGCTCTCCGAAGATTTGTAGCTCATTCTTTTGAGCTTCGTTCGCTCCGAGGAGCCTGGGGTACTCATTGTGCAAGACTAGCTCAGCGTGGCTTTTAGCTTTTCGCCTAGTTCGCCCAAATCAAAAATGTTATTTATAGCTATTACCTCGGCAGGAATGCCGCCAAGCTGGTCAAGGATTTCCGGAGTCGCAAGGATCACCTGCGCCATTTTGTCGGCCCCTCGAGCTTCTTCTATTGAGACAGCTCGAACTTCTGCTTCGATTCCCAGCATTGATAGAGCCCTCTCGGCATTGGACTTCAGTAAAACACTGGTCCCAATCCCTGCTCCACACACTGCATAAATCAACATAGTTTCATTAAAGCGCGTTTTTAAAAAGAATGTCCTCAATGACGCTTAGGGCAGAAGCATTTAACAAGCTGTTCATAACCTTGTCGGTGCTCATGAGCTGTCCAAAATCACCCAGCATCTCCATATGCTCGCTGGCATTAGGCGAACAGAACGAGAAAATAAGACTGACCGGATCATTTGCGGATCCTGACATGACTGGCTCGTCAAGCCTCAAAAGGGCCATTCCAGGAGCCAGAACCGAATCGGATGGCTTGGCATGAGCAAGAGCGAGGCCAGGGGCAATAACGAAGTAAGGACCCAAAGCTTTTAGGCTTTCTAAAACCTCGTCAATGTAGCTAAGTTTCGTTTTGCCTGATGCGACCAAGAGAGAGACCGATTGAGTCACTGCGGCCATGAAGCTTGGCGAAGTGTCTTGAGTGACTATTGAACCTGGACCAAAATAACTATTCAGCACCGTTTGCCTCAGCGAAACCGGCCTCAATCATTTCGATTAGCTCTTCGCGCTCATCGAGAGCTTGAAAAGCTGCCTCGGCCGCATTTAGTTGCAGCTGCTCAAGGTCTGCCAACTTGTAGCCAAAAGTATCGACCAAAATTTGAAGTTCCTTGGTTAGGTTTGTCGAACTCATAAGTCGGTTGTCGGTATTGACAGTTACGTTGAATCCGAGGTCATACATGATGTCGATCGGATGATCGGCCATCGTGTCACCCAGGATGCTAAACGCTCCGGTCTGCAGGTTCGAGGACGGCGAGATCTCTAGAGGTATCTGTCTATCATGCACCCATTGAGCAACCGGTCCAAGAACCACTAGGTCGGTATCACCATCGGTTCTAGAAAACATGATGTCCTCCACCAATCGAACTCCATGACCAATCCTGAGCGCTCTTCCAGAAACCACTGCGTCCTTTATAGACTCAATGCCGCTGCCTTCTCCCGCGTGAACAGTGCAGGGAAATAACTCAGCAGCCAGGTAATCAAATGCCAACTGGTGCTTGGATGGCAAAAAGCCTTCTTCGGCTCCCGCGATGTCAAAGCCGACGACCCCATCGTTCCGGTGCCGAACTGCAAGCTCCGCGACCTCGAGAGCCCTGTCCGCGTGACGCATCGCAATAATGATCTGCCCAGTGCGAATGAACCCGCCTTGGTCACCGACTTCCTCCATGCCCCGCTCAAGGCCGTCCTGCACTGCCTCAACCGTCTCGTCAAGACTCAGCCCCATGTTCAAATGCTGCTCTGGCGCCCAGCGCAATTCCGCATAAATTATGTTTTCCCTTGCCAAGTCGATGACGGCTTCGTAGGCGACCCGTTCGAGTCCGGCGCGAGTTTGCATGACCCCCACGGTGTGCTGAAAAGTTGAGAGGTACCGCTCCAACGAGCCCGAGTCTGCATTTGCTTTAAACCAAGCTGCTAGCTCCAGCGAATCGGTGGTTGGTAATTCATGCCCAATTTCGGCGGCGAATTCAATGATGGTTTGTGGTCTAAGCCCACCATCTAGATGGTCGTGGAGCGAAATTTTCGGAAGCGCTGCGATGTCCATTTGTTCCTAACTAACCATGATTCATTGTGGTTTAGGCCTAATTAACCCGACCAAGAATTAGCTTACGTTCCGCCGGCTTGCTTTCTTGGAATCCGATCGCTTCTTCGGCAATTGCTATTGCACGCTCGAACCTTTCTGGAGTGTCGGTATAAAGAGTCATCACCGGTTCTCCAGCTTTCACGTGGTCGCCAAGCTGAGCATGTAATTCAACACCGGCTCCAAACTGAACCTGATCTTCCTTGCGCTCTCTTCCGGCTCCGAGCCTCCATGAGGCGACGCCGATTGAGAGGGCTTCCAACTTCGAAATAAATCCGGACTGGCTGGCTCTGATAACGTGCGAATCGGTGGCCTTTGGCATTTTTGCGCCTGGGTCTCCACCTTGAGCTGAGATCATCTTTCGCCAAACATCCAAAGCTTTGCCGTTATTTAGATTCTCGCGAGGGTCCACGTCTGGCATACCGCTCAGCGAAAGCATCTCCCTGGCCAATTCCACCGTTAGCTCCACGACATCGGCTGGGCCTCCGCCAGAAAGAACCTCCACCGATTCCTCGACCTCAAGTGAGTTACCGATCTTCTTGCCCAAAGGGGTAGACATGTCGGTTAGTAGAGCCGAAGTGTTGACGCCTGCATCTTTTCCAAGCTGCACCAACACGGTTGCCAATTCATTCGCTCTGTCAAGGGTCTTCATAAACGCGCCGGAACCCACCTTCACATCCAGAACCAATGAAGAGGTTCCTTCGGCAATCTTCTTGCTCATGATTGAAGAGGCAATAAGGGGAATTGCCTCCACTGTTCCCGTGACATCCCGCAGTGAATATAGTTTGCGATCTGCAGGCGCAAGCCCTTGACCAGCGGCACAAATGACTGCCCCAACTTCGGCTAGCTGGCTATAGAGCTCTGTGTTGGAAAGACTGGCCTGCCAACCAGGAATTGCCTCTAGCTTGTCAAGTGTCCCCCCGGTGTGGCCCAGACCGCGACCGCTTAGCTGAGGAACCGCAATTCCGTAGGAAGCAACCAACGGGGCCAGCGGCAAGGTGATCTTGTCCCCAACGCCACCGGTGGAGTGCTTGTCGGCTGTGGGCTGGGTGAGTCCAGAGAAGTTCAATCGCTCTCCGGAGGCAATCATCGCCATCGTAAGATCTTTGATTTCATCTCGGCTCATGCCGTTTAGCAAAATAGCCATTGCCATTGCAGACATTTGCTCATCCGCCACCACACCAGAGGTGTAGTTCTCAACTAGCCAGTTGATTTCAGCGGTACTAAGCGCACCTTGTTCGCGCTTCTTAATAATCAGCTCTACGGCACTAAAGTTCATTGCGGTGAAGGTCCTTCGGTCCAAAGGCATCCGGGAGCACCTCGTTGATTGTTTTAATTCCCGAAACAGTTTGAATAAGCATCTCGTCGGCACTGTGCTCAAAGAGCAGCTGCCTACACCTGCCACAAGGCATCAGTGGATTTCCTTGACCATCGACGCAGGCAAATGCCACGAGCTGACCGCCTCCGGTCCGAAATAACTCGCTGATAAGAGAGCATTCCGCGCAGAGCGCGAGCCCGTAGGACGCATTCTCAACGTTAACGCCCGTGATGATGCGACCATCGTCACAAATCGCAGCCGCGCCGACTGGGAACTTCGAATACGGTGAATACGATTTTGGAAGCACATTAATGGCTTGTTGGGTGAGGTTCTCCCAGTCGATTTTCATACACTAGCCCTTCACGTATGGCACTGCCAGTGCCTTCGGAGGCCTGGATTTACCAACGAAACCGACAACCGCAATGATTGTTACTACGTAAGGGACCATGGTTATAAAGTCCGTCGGAATTCCCGGACTTACTTGGTTCGCCCACACTCTTAGAATGATCGAAAACCCGAACAAGAGTGCCGCAAGGGACGCGTAGATTGGGTTCCAGCGACCGAGGATGACCACGGCTAGAGCGATAAATCCAAAGCCCCCGGACATCTCTCTACCAAAAGCGCCCGCGTTACCGATTGTTAGTGCAGCGCCGCCAAGGCCCGCTATTGACCCACCGATAGTCACCCACCAGAACCTGGTTCGTCCAACATTAATACCGACTGTGTCAGCGGCCAATGGGTGCTCACCAACTGCCCTTGCTCGAAGCCCCAATCTGGTCTTGAATAAAATGAACCAGATAGTTGGCACGATAAGAATTGCCAAGAAAACCGTGATGCGGTTTTCGAAGAACACGGGTCCCAATAGTGGAATGTCACTCAACACCGGAATTTTGATTATGTCCATGGTTCCGGGAAAGTTCACGTTCTGGCTATCCTCAGTCAGCCATTGCTGATACAAGAAGTTAGTAATCCCGATAACCAGAACGTTCAGCACGACGCCAACAATGATCTGCTGCGCCAGGAACTTGATGGAAAATATCGCCAAGATCATCGAGAGAAAGGCGGAGGTGACCATTGCTGCGATGATTCCAAATAGAAAATTACCCGAGATTGAAGACACCACTGCCGCCATGAACGCTCCGGTTAGAAGCTGGCCCTCGATGGCTATGTTCGTTATTCCCACGCGCTCACTCATGATTCCAGCCATCGCCCCAAGAATGATTGGAACCGCCAAAACCAAAGCCGTGCCGGCGATAAACGCAATTGGAACCGATTTTTCAGCCGCTAGCCAGCCAAGTAGCGCTGTCACTCCGACGAGACCAAATGCAATCGAAACCCAGATTGGGGTTTTCAGGTTCTTTATGGCCCTGGATAGTGAAAAACCTGCTAGCGCGAACATCGCCAATCCGGAAAGGACCCCGAGCAGGCTTGAGTCGATATCTAGCGTCGGGAGCTGAAGGGAATCGGTTCGCCTAGATATCTCAAAAGCGACCATTCCATCGCGCCCCAGAAGCCCTAAAAGCACAAGTGTCAAAAGGCCAATCGAGCCCATTACGATCGGCGACTTGTAGCCAACCTTTACTTCCGTTTCTTTTGAGGTGGTCATTTGGAGCCTCCCCCGCGCGCGAATATTCGTTTTCGGATGGATTCGAGGGCATTAGTCGTCTGTGGCTTAGGCAGTCTGAACAGTGCCCGAATCAAGGGCGGAGCCGCAATGAACAGCACTATCGCTCCCTGAACGATTCCAAGCACTTCCGGGCTTACTCCGAAAACCTGCATGGATGGCGCGCCGGCCTTGAAGGCCCCGAAGAGCAGTCCGGCAAGCAAAATGCCTGGTCCCGATGATCCGCCCAGCAAAGCGACCGTGATTGCATCGAAGCCGATATTCGCGTGACTCGAAGGAGTAACGCCGATTGCAGTTCCAAGGGTTTGGTTGGCTGCGGCCACCCCAACAAAACCGGCCGAAAGCGCCATGGCTAAAATGTAAGTCTTTTCGACATTTATTCCGGCGGCCCTAGCAGCGTCAGGATTAAAGCCCACCATTCTCAACCGATACCCAATCGTGCTTCGCTCCATTAGCCACCAGAAAACTACAACTGCCAACAGCGCGAAAATTAGACCCCAGTGCAGCGAGTAATTATCTCCCAGCAATTTAGGAAGCAACGCCGTTTCGGCAGCAGGGTCCGCCTTTGGGTTGCCGGACGCCCGAGACTCCTGCAACAGCGCAGGGTCTCGCATCAAGAATGTAAAGAAATAAAGCGCGATGTAGTTAAACATGATCGTCAAGATGACCTCATGTGCACCCGTCCTAGCCTTCAGGAAGCCCACAAATGCACCCAAAAGCGCAGCGCCGACTATTCCGGCTATCAGAGCAACGACCATGTGTAGCACAAAGGGAAGCTCAAGCCTCGTAGCTACGAATGTCGCGAATATCATTCCGAAGATTAGCTGTCCGGTTCCACCAATATTGAATAGGCCCACCCGAAAAGTAAGCCCTATGCCAAGCCCGGCAGCGATAAGCGGTGCACCCAAACGTAGAGTCTCGGTTAGCGGTCTGATGGCTTTCTCAAATGTTTCAGCATCGGCGTTATAAATAGCGCCTCGGAAAAGTGCCCCGTAGCCATCATTCACAACAGCAAAGGCGGCACCCAGGGCGTCGCCAGGCCGGGCAAATATGTATCCGAGGGACTCAATGAACTCCTTGTTTGAGCCAATCATGAATAACGCCCCGACCAAGAAACCCAGCAAGATCGAGATCACCGTTCGGACCAAGCCACCCGAGAAAATTTCACGCATTACCTGCGGCATCGTGTTGTCAGCCTTATTTATTTCACTCATGCGGTCACTCCAGCCATTAGCTTGCCGAGATCTTCTCTCGAAGTATTCGGTTCTACAATTCCAACAATTTTGCCGCGATACATCACTGCAATTCGATCTGCCAGCGCTAAGACTTCATCGAGTTCTGAAGAAATCAAAATCACGGCCTTGCCGGCATCTCGCTCAGCAATTATTTGCTCGTGTATGAACTCAATAGAGCCTACGTCCACTCCTCGGGTTGGCTGAGAGGCGATCAAGAGGCTGACCTCTCTAGAAAGCTCTCTGGCGACAACTACTTTTTGTTGGTTACCACCAGACAGCTTGTTAGCAACTGTTTCCGAAGATGGAGTTCGAACATCGAACTGCTCGACAAGCTTCTTAGCAATGAGCTTGCGGGCTGCAAAGTTTATGTTCAGGCCCCTAGTGAACCTTGACTTATAGGAGGAGTTCAACATTAGATTTTCAGCAATCGTAAACTCGGAAACCAAGCCATCGCTCTGGCGATCTTCAGGAATAAACCCGACGCCACTCTCCAGAACCTCGCGCACTGACTTGTTTGTTATTTCCTTGCCGTTTAGGTTCACTTTGGCTTTTGACCCCAGGGCCTTCCTCAGCCCAAGTAAGAATTCGGCTAGTTCGGTTTGGCCGTTGCCCTGCACTCCGGCAAGGGCCAAAATCTCTCCGCCTCGAACCTCGAAGCTCACATCATTTACTGCCTTTTGAGAGCGATCATCTAGGACGGTTAAGTGCTCGGCATCTAAAACCACATCTCCCAGTACTGCTGGCTTCTTGTTGACAGTCAGCATCACTTCGCGACCGACCATCAGCGATGCAAGTTCCGAGGTTTCAGCATCGGGCTTGGCCGATCCCACAACTTTGCCGAGCCGAATAACAGTGATTCGGTCAGCCACTGCCTTTACTTCACGAAGCTTGTGGGTGATAAAAACGATAGAGGTGCCGCTTTTGGCGAGTTGGCGCATGATCTCCATGAGCTCGTCGGTCTCTTGAGGAGTAAGTACTGCAGTTGGCTCGTCCAGCACGAGGATCTTGGCGTCTCTTGAAAGCGCCTTGATAATTTCGACTCGCTGCTGGGCCCCTACCGGAAGGTCCTCGATTAGAGCGTCCGGGTCAATGTTGAACCCAAAGCGCTCAGAAATCTCTAAAACTTGTTTTTTTGCTTCAGCTATGTCAATTACCCCAAGGGCTTTAGTCGGCTCGTGGCCGAGGGCAACGTTCTCTGCAACAGTAAAGACGGGAATAAGCATGAAGTGCTGATGCACCATTCCGATTCCGGCCGCCATCGCGTCGCCTGGTCCGGAGAAGTTCTGCTTGACGCCGTCGATTTCAATATGTCCCTCATCGGCGGAGTAGAGACCGTAGAGAACGTTCATCAACGTGGACTTGCCAGCGCCATTTTCGCCCAGCAGAGCATGAATCTCACCGGGTTCAATAACTAGGTCAATATCTTCGTTCGCAGTGACTGCGCCAAAGCGCTTCGTGATTCCGCGTAGTTCAAGTTTCAAAAGACACCCCTTTGTGCAATTACTTTATGTCAAAAACTAAAAGCAAAAAGGCCGTGGGATTTACCCCACGGCCTTTTTGCTTTTTTAACTAGCTCTTTGGATCAATTTCACCGGAGTTGATTCCGGCTTCAATCTCAACTAGTCGAGCCTTTAGTTCGTCAGAAAGCTTGGAGTCGAAGTCGTAGAACGGGCTTAGGCCAGTTCCGCCGTTCGCAAGTGTTCCAACGTATGCCTCACCGTCGAATGCTCCACCAGCTGAAAGCTCAGCAATGATGTCGTATACGGCGTTGGTCATGCGCTTCTCAGCTGAAGTAAGCACGAATGGTGCGTACTCCGGGCTGGTAAGTGCTACGTCCTTGTCAACACCAATCATGACGCCATCGATGCCGGCTTCCTTGATTGCTTCGGATGAAGCACCGAACTGGTCGCCACCAACTGGGAACAATACGTCAGCACCTTCGTTGATAAGAGCGGCAGCAATTGACTTTGAGGTTCCAGAGTTTGGAACGAAGTCACCGATGAACTGACCGGTTTGGGCCATTGGGTCCCAGCCAACAACGGTCACAGGGACACCGTTTTCGTTAGCCCAGGCCATTGCGCCGTAGTAGAAACCGTCCATGAAGTCAGTAACTGCTGGGATCTGAACTCCACCGTAAGTTCCAACAACCTTGGTTGTCGAATATGCAGCTGCTGCATATCCTGCAAGGTAAGAAGACTCAGCCATGTTGTAAACAACTGGCTTTAGGTTTGCGTTGCCCTCTGACCATCCATCGATGGTTACGAAGCTCATGGTTGGGTTAGCAGCTGCGATTGCGTTAGCATCGGCCACCAAGTTAAAGCCCACTGCGAATGTAATGTCGCAGTTCGCGTCAACCATTGCCTGCAAGTTAGGGGCAAAGTCTTCGGCGGAGATTGACTCAGCGTCGGCAATCTGTGCTCCAAGGTCTGCTACAGCTTTTTCTAGGCCGTCGTATACCGACTCGTTGAATGACTTGTCGTTCCAGCTACCTTCGTCAGAAACTGCACATGCCAAGTAGTCAATGGCTGGTGCTGCTTCTTCGGTTGCGGTAGCGGCGACTGTCTCGGTTGGCTCGGCCTCTGGGGCGGCAGCACAGCCTGAAAGCACTAGTGCTGATACGCCCATTAGAGCGAAAGCAGCGGATGCATTATTTAGCTTCAAGGTTCCTCCTGAATTAAGTGAAGGCGCGCGTCGCACCTATTTAAGCAACACTCTACCGCCACAAATCGTGGCTGAAACCGATATTCTCAAGCTTTACATTATTGAGATGTTTGCCTAAAGCAGGTCAGAGTGGCCGGTTTGCTTGAGCGCCTCAACCATAGCTTTGACCTTTTGAGCGTGGGCCTTTGTGGTGATAAGCAGTGCGTCCGCTGTGTCCACCACGATGATGTCCTCAAGTCCAATCAGCGCAACCAGTCGGTTGGTGTCACTGACTAATATTCCTGACGACGAATCGGACAGGACCTTCGCGGAGCCCAGCACCGCCAGGTTGTTGCTTTTGCCCTGCGACTGCAGTTCCGCGATTGCCGCAAAGTCTCCAACGTCATGCCATTCGAAATTGCCAGGCACTACGGCCACCAAGCCCAGCTTTGCTGCTGGCTCAGCGATCGCGTAGTCGATTGCAATCTTGTCGAGTCCTGGCCAGATTGAATGCAACTTCGCGGCTCGATTCTCGGTGTCCCAATGCTCAGCTAGCTCCATGACGCCTGCGTGGATTTTCGGTTGCGTCTTTGCAAGTACTTCTAACAGCAGCTTTGCCGGAGCAATAAACATTCCGGCGTTCCAAAGGTACTTTTTTGAGGCCACAAATTTTCCGGCTTTTTTTATGTTCGGCTTTTCAATGAAGTCAGCCACCTCAAATCCTTCAGTGCCCGAAATTGGAGAACCTTTTTTGATATACCCAAAAGCCACCGATGCTTCAGTAGGAACGATGCCGATGGTGACGATCTTCCCAGTGGCGGCTATTTCAATTGAGGCTTCGATTGCCTTCAAAAGCTTTTCATTATCTCTGATTACATGGTCTGCGGCGAAAGAGCCGACTATTACTGCCGGATTTCTTTTATAAAGCACGGCAGCTGCCAGAGCGATAGCTGCGGTCGAGTCCTTTGGTGAGGGTTCAAGGATTAGATTCGCTTGGTCCAAATCGGGCAGGACATTGCTAACCGTCGCGGCATGCACGTCGCCGGTAACCACCATCATCCGGTTACCCACCAAGGGCGATAGGCGATCCCAAGTGTCTTGTAGCAACGTTTGCCCGGAACCGGTCAGGTCGTGCAGGAACTTTGGAGCACTGGCTCTGGATAGTGGCCAAAGCCTTGAACCCACGCCACCGGCCGGAATTATTGCGAAAAAATTGTCATGGCCAGCGGTTGTTTTTTTATTCACGAAATCACTCTAGGTGTTATTCGCCTAGATTCAAAAGGTTGGCTTTTACTGGGTTAGACTTAAAAAATCATTCTGTTCTATCCATGGAGGCTAGCTTGGCAATAAAGCCGGCAGGAACCCTGTACCGAGGCAAAGTTGGTATGTGGTCCTGGGTACTGCACCGCATCAGCGGTGTCGGTATCTTTTTCTTTTTACTGGTCCACGTTTTGGACACCGCCCTCGTTCGAGTGAGCCCTGAGGCCTACAACATAGTCATCGAGTCCTACAAAACCCCGGTGGTCGGGCTAGCAGAGCTTGGCCTGGTGGGGGCAATCTTGTTTCACGGCCTGAATGGTCTTCGCGTAATCGCGATTGACTTCTGGTCGAAGGGAACGAAATATCAAAGCGCGATGTTCTGGATTGTGATTGCGGTGACTGTCATCGCTGTTGCAGGGTTCACTCCGATGCATCTTGCACGAGTATTCGGACACTAGGGGGTTGATGATGAGCGTAACTATCGAAGTACCAAATCGTCCTCGGACTCGCAAGCAAGCTAACTGGGAGAAGTACGGCTGGCTGTTCATGCGTGTTAGCGGTCCTTTACTAATCGTTCTTATTTTCACCCACCTTGTGGTGAACCTTGTTCTTGGCGATGGCATCAAAGCTATCGACTTTGCATTTGTGGCTGGCAAGTGGGCGGACCCCTTCTGGCAGGTTTGGGATCTAGCGATGCTTTGGCTCGCTCTGATTCACGGAACCAACGGAATGAGAACTATTGTCAACGACTACGCCGGCCAGGTCAAGGTACGTAGAGCTCTCACGACAACATTGTGGGCCGTGTGTGCGCTTCTGATTTTGCTGGGAACTCTAGTAATTTTCACATTCGACCCATGTCCAGCTGGCGCATCTGCTGAGCTGTTGGCCTCATTCTGCCCAGCGCAGTAAGTAAGGGAAATAAATTGGCGGAACAAGTATCGGTAGACGACAACATCACATATCACTCGTTTGACGTGCTGATCGTTGGTGCCGGAGGTGCCGGCATGCGAGCTGCAATCGAGGCTGGGACGGACCTAAAGGTAGGTGTCGTTTCCAAACTATTCCCAACTAGAAGCCACACCGGAGCCGCCCAGGGCGGAATGGCCGCAGCACTTGCAAACGTCGAGGAAGACAACTGGGAGTGGCACACATTCGACACAGTTAAAGGTGGGGACTACTTAGTTGACCAGGACGCAGCCGAAATCTTGGCAAAAGAATCGGTTCAGGCAGTAATTGACTTAGAGAACATGGGGCTGCCCTTTAATAGGACCCCAGACGGCAAGATTGACCAGCGCCGCTTCGGTGGTCACACCAGGGACCACGGCAAGGCACCGGTTAGGCGCAGCTGTTACGCAGCTGACCGCACCGGCCACATGATTCTGCAGACTTTGTACCAGAACTGCGTCAAGCTCGGAATCAATTTTTTCAACGAGTTCTACGTTCTGGATTTAGTGATGAACGACGGCAAGCCAGCGGGAGTCGTTGCTTATGAGCTTGCCACCGGGGACATTCACGTTTTCCAGGCAAAGTCGATCATTTTTGCAACCGGTGGATTTGGGAAAATCTACAAAACCACTTCGAACGCACACACCCTGACCGGCGACGGAGTGGCGATTGCCTTTAGAAGAGGTATCCCACTGGAGGACATGGAGTTTTACCAGTTCCACCCGACCGGCCTTGCCGGACTTGGCATCTTGCTCTCCGAGGCCGCTCGCGGCGAAGGCGGAATTCTCAGGAACTCCTCCGGCGAAAGATTTATGGAGCGCTACGCCCCGACCATTAAAGACCTTGCTCCAAGAGACATGGTTGCAAGGGCAATGGCAAACGAGGTTCGTGAGGGCCGCGGTGGCGGACCGAATAAGGATTATGTTTTCCTTGACCTGACTCACCTTGAGCCTGCGGTCATCGACGCAAAGCTTCCTGACATCACAGAGTTTGCAAGAACCTATCTTGGGGTTGAGCCTTACACCGAACAGATACCTGTTTTCCCAACCGCTCACTATGCAATGGGCGGCATCCCGACCAACATCAAGGCCGAAGTGCTCTCGGATAACGACACTGTTATTCCAGGTCTCTACGCGGCCGGTGAGTGCGCTTGTGTTTCAGTACACGGCGCAAACCGCCTGGGCACCAACTCTCTGTTAGACATCAATGTGTTCGGGAAGCGCGCCGGACAGTATTCAGTCGAGTATGCGAGAACCGCAACTCAGGTGCCGATGCCGGAAAACGCAGCCGATGATGTGATTGCGATGATCGCCAAGGTGCGCAAAGCCAAGGGCAAGGAGAAAATTGCTCAGCTTCGCAAAGAGCTACAGGAAACCATGGACAAGAACGCTCAGGTCTTTAGAACCGAAGAAACCTTGAACGAAGCTTTGGAAAAAGTCGCGGAACTGCGCAAGCGCTACGAAAATATTTCTATTCAGGACCAAGGCAAGCGCTTCAACACTGATCTACTGGAAGCAATTGAATTAGGCTTCCTGCTGGATCTTGCCGAAGTAACTGTAATTGCTTGCCGCGAGCGCCGGGAATCACGCGGTGCACACCTGCGCGAGGACTACACAGAGCGAGATGACAAGAAATTCATGGTTCACTCCATGGTCTACAAGCAGGAAAAAATCGAAAAGAACACCGGGACAAACATGAGAATTGGCTGGAAGCCCGTTGTTGTGACTAACTACCAACCTATGGAGCGCAAGTACTAATGGCTGAACTATCCGTTCCAACGATTGAGTCCTTCACGGTCACACTTATCGTCAGAAGATTCGACCCAGAGAACGACACAGAACCGAAGTGGGAGGATTTTGACGTTGAAATGTATGGAACCGACCGGGTCCTAGACGCGCTTCACAAAATCAAGTGGGAGCAAGATGGCTCACTGACCTTCCGTCGCTCTTGCGCACACGGTGTTTGCGGCTCCGATGCAATGCGTATCAACGGTAGAAACCGACTTGCCTGCAAGACTCTTATCAAGGACCTTGACATCTCTAAGCCGATCTACGTGGAGCCAATCAAGGGCCTACCGGTAGAGAAGGACCTAATTGTTGACATGACGCCTTTCTACAAGGCGTACCTGGAGATCAACCCATTCTTGGTTGCCACCGATAAGCCTAAGAAGGAGCGCCTCCAGTCTCCAGAAGATCGTGCGCGTTACGACGACACAACCAAGTGCATCCTTTGTGCCGCTTGCACAAGTAGCTGTCCTGTGTTCTGGACCGATGGTCAGTACTTCGGCCCAGCCGCAATCGTGAACGCTCACCGATTCATCTTTGACTCCAGAGACGAAAACGCAGAGCTACGTTTAGACATCCTGAACGATAAAGAAGGTGTGTGGCGCTGCCGCACTACCTTCAACTGCACCGAAGCGTGCCCGAGAGGGATTGAAGTCACCAAGGCTATAGCTGAGGTGAAACAGGCCATCTTGCGCGGAAGAGCTTAGACACTTTATTTGTTGAAAATGCAATGACCGTAAATAGACGAACTGCCCTTACCGGGATTGTCGCAACATCTGCCGCCTTTACCCTTGCTGCCTGCGCCTCTGAAGCCCAGCCAGTAAAAACCACTCTCCCTAGCGCCACAGTTGATGAAACCAGTGCGCCTCCGGCAACCGAGCAGCTCCTTGGCAAAGCCAGTGACGTGATAGTCGGATCCGGGATGAAGTACAAAATAAGCGATGCGCTCACCATCTTGGTTACGCGCCCAACTCTCGAAACTTTCCGCGCCTTCAACGCGACCTGCACTCACGCCGGGTGCATCGTCACCGGCGTTCGCGAAGATCAAATAGTTTGTGGTTGCCACGGCGCAAGATTTGACACCGGCAGTGGCGAACCTCAGTCCGGTCCGGCAAGAAGTGCTCTGGGCAAAATAACGATTGAAGTGCGCGGTGAAGATCTCTACGCGCTTATCTAGCTCCTAGATTGGTGTAGATGCTAAAAATTGCAAGCGTAAACGTAAATGGAGTCCGAGCCGCAGCGCGGAAAAACATGGGCGAATGGGTTCAGGAATCTAACCCCGACGTGCTTTGTCTCCAGGAGGTTCGAGCCCCAACCGAAGATCTGATAGAGCTTGCTACCGATGGCCCGCTGGCGGTCAAAGAGGGCTGGAACATTTTTGATGACCTCGCCACCGCCAAGGGCCGGGCGGGAGTTGCAGTACTCTCCAAGAACAAGGTCCTGTCCTCCTCGACAAAGCTTGGGCCGGATGGCTTTGATTCTGCTGGACGCTGGCTAGAGGCCGAGATCGAGGTTGGTAACCAAAAAGTAACTGTAATCAGTTGTTACGTTCACTCCGGCGAAGTAGACACCCCCAAGCAAGTTGAGAAATATAAGTTCTTGGATGCCATGACGATTCGCATGCAGGAGCTGATGGACTCGGGTCAACATGCGGTCGTCGTTGGAGACCTAAACGTTGGCCACACCGAACTAGATATAAAAAATTGGAAGGGCAATCTGAAAAACTCCGGCTTCCTGCGGGAAGAGCGTGTGTATTTCGATGGCTTCCAAAAAATGGGCTGGGTGGATGTGGGAAGAACCAGCCACCCAGACCAACCTGGCCCCTATACCTGGTGGTCCTATCGAGGTAAAGCTTTCGACACTGATGCTGGTTGGCGAATTGATTACCAGCTTGCCACCCCAGCATTGGCAAAACTGAGCCAGACTTATCAGGTAGATCGAGCACCGAGCTATGACACCAGGTGGAGCGACCACTCTCCGGTCGTCGTTGAGTACGAACTGTAGGAACAGAAGATGACTAAACCAAACCTGCTCTCAGGAATGCAACCATCGGCGGCAAGCCTTCACCTTGGAAACTATCTGGGTGCTCTTACCCAGTGGGTGGCGATGCAAGATCAGTTCAACGCCTACTACGTAATTGTTGACCTGCACGCGATCACGGTTCCGCAGGATCCGAACCTGCTCCGCGAAAACACCCGTCGGACAGCGGCTCAGTATCTGGCCGCCGGATTGGACCCAGCCAAGAGTGCTTTGTTTGTGCAGTCTCATGTCCCTGCTCACGCTCAACTAGCCTGGGTGCTGAACTGCATTACCGGTTTCGGCGAAGCCTCGAGAATGACACAGTTCAAAGACAAGAGCCAAAAAGGTGGAGCAGACAATTCATCCGTCGGTTTATTCACATACCCAATCTTGCAAGCGGCTGACATTTTGCTTTATCAACCAACCGCCGTCCCTGTCGGCGAAGACCAGCGTCAACACCTCGAACTTACCCGCGATTTGGCGATGCGGTTTAATGCAAGATACGGCGAGACCTTCACCATTCCAAAAGCGGAAATCTTAAAAGAAACCGCCAAAATTTACGACCTTCAGGTTCCGACAGCGAAGATGTCAAAGTCAGCTCATGACCCCAAGGGATTGATAAACCTCATGGACGAGCCTGCGCAAATAACAAAAAAAATAAAATCTGCAGTCACCGACACCGATGGAGACATCCGGTTTGACCCAGAAAACAAGCCGGGAATTTCTAACCTTCTCGGTATTTATTCTGCACTCACCGGAGAGCCGGTCGCCAAATTAGAAGCAGGCCTTTCTGGCAGTGGCTACGGAACACTCAAGACTGAAGTGGCCGAAGTAGTAGTTGCAGCACTGGAGCCAATCCGAACTAGAGCCAATGAACTTCTCGAGGATCCGGCTGAATTAGATCGTCTGCTTGCCAAAGGGGCGGCTAGCGCCAACGAGACTGCGGAAAAAACCCTCAAGGCCGTCTATCAAAACCTTGGGCTGGTAACTCCGGTCTGAGGAATTTCTCAGCTCAAAAGAGTATTGTTTCAAGTAAGCACAGTTCTTCGGGGTCAGTGAAAATCTGAACCGGCGGTTATAGTCCGCGACCCGACTGGAAACATCGCAGCCGGCGATGATACTCCAGGCGGTTGACTTGGTGGAAATCCAAGACCGACGGTTAAAGTCCGGATGAGAGAAGAACTAGGGCGCTATTTGCGCCCTCTTATTTTTCCGTTCCCGCGGTTCTGTGTTGTCAGAATCGAAAGGGAAAGATGCCAAGCGCAGAGCAATACGAATCCGCGATGCGCCGCGCTCTCGAGATCTCTCTAAACGGGCCAGCTGTTGGAATAAACCCTCAGGTTGGCGCGGTAATTTTGGATCCGACTGGCGACGTTGTGAGTGAGGGCTGGCATACAGGTACCGGCAGCGACCACGCCGAGGTTATGGCCCTCAAGCAATTTGCCCAGAATTTTACGAATTCTTCTCTTGAAAATCACACCGCAGTCGTGACGCTAGAGCCGTGCAACCATGTTGGTAAGACTGGACCCTGCGCCTGGGCCCTTGTTGAGGCTGGAATCAGTCGTGTCGTGTTCGCATCTGCTGATCCCGGGAATCAGTCAAGCCAAGGATCTCAAACTCTGAAGGATGCTGGTATCGAGGTAATACCCGGCGTCCTCCTTCAGCAAGCCGAGGAGCAAAATCGGGTCTGGCTAGTCTCTAAAAGACTTAGCAGACCATTTGTGACCCTAAAGTGGGCTAGCTCGTTAGATGGCCGCAGTGCGGCCTCTGATGGCACTAGCCAATGGATTAGCGGCCCTGAATCAAGGGCAGATACTCATTCGAGGCGTGCAAGCGCGGATAGCATTTTGGTGGGAACCGGCACCGCCATTGCCGATGACCCTGAACTGACGGCCAGGAGGCCAGACGGTAGTTATTTTGAAGATCAACCAATCCGGATAGTTTTGGGCGAATCGGCAATTCCAAATACTTTGCGTCTCTTTAGTGACAAGGCAAAAACAATTCAAATCCAAACGCGCGACCTGCACGACGCCCTGCAGCAAATTTGGGCGCAGGGCATAAAGCACGTTTTTGTTGAAGGTGGACCGAAGCTTGCGAGCGCATTTGTTGCAGCCAAATTGGTGGATGAATTCATTGTTTACCTAGCTCCCAAGCTTCTCGGTGGCCCAAACATGGCACTTGGCCAAATAGGAATTACCAGCATCGAAGACGCAGCACGACTTCAAGTGCTGGAAACCAAACAACTTGGAAACGACATATTCATCAGAGCGAGGAGCGCCTAATGTTCACCGGAATCATTGAAGAACTTGGAACCGTAACTGGAATTACCAGGCAGTCAGATGCATTGCGTTTAACGATAAAGGGCAAAATGGTGCTGGAAGACCTGAAGCGAGGAGATTCGATCTCCTGCTCGGGCACTTGCCTAACCGCTATCGAGATTGACGAGAATGGCTTCACCGCAGACGTCATGATGGAAACCATCAAGCTAACCAGCCTCATGGAGGTGGTAGTTGGTGACCCAATAAACCTGGAGCGTGCAATGAACGCGCAAACTCGTTACGGCGGGCACGTCGTCCAAGGGCACATCGATGGTGTCGGAGAGTTTGTCTCGCGCGAGACCAGTGAGAACTGGGATTGGGTAAGAATCAGGATCCCGCGCGAGCTCTTGCGCTACGTGGTGATGAAGGGGTCAATCACCTTTGACGGCATCTCGCTCACCGTCAATGAAATATCCGACGACGTAATTGGGCTTTCCCTTATTCCTGAGACCTTACAGGTGACAACCCTGGGTTCCAAAAAGCCCGGATCAAAGGTCAACGTTGAGGTTGATGTGATGGCAAAGCACATCGAGAGACTCATGGAGTTCAAGTAAATGGAAATTATTGAATCAAGTATTGAAGAGGTTCTTGCTGCCCTTAGGGCCGGCAAGCCGGTTTTGGTCACTGACGCTGCAGACCGAGAAGACGAGGGCGACGCAATAATCGCTGCTGAGTTTGCAACTACCGAGTGGATGGCATGGATGATCCGCTACACCTCAGGATATATCTGTGCTCCTATGACTGAGCAGCGAGCCAACGAACTTGACTTGCCATTGATGTGGGTAAAAACCCAAGACCCCCACCGCACCGCCTACACGGTAAGCGTCGATGCTACCGACCGCGCGACAACCGGTATCTCGGCCGCAGACAGAGGTCTGACGGCCAGAGTTCTGGCTGACCGGAACTCTGGGCCCCTTTCGCTAATGCGCCCAGGTCACGTTCTTCCGCTGCGAGCGAAGGACGGTGGTGTGCTAGAAAGAGCCGGTCACACCGAAGCAGCGGTTGATCTCATGAAACTGGCGGGACTTGAGCCGGTCGCAATGATGGCCGAGATGGTCAACGACGACGGAACCATGATGCGGCGCGAGGAATTATTTCAGACCTCCGTAAGGTTTGGGTTACCTATGACTAGCATTTCTAATCTGAAGGATCACTTGGCTAAGCTCTCCCCGAAGATGAATCCCAGCAATAACAGGATTCGTTTCGATGCCGAGGCCAACTTGCCTACCACGCACGGTGACTTCCGCGTCCGAGGCTATTACGACGTGCAGACCACTGCCGATCATGTCGCCATCATCGCGGGCAACCCAACTGGAAAGAATGTTCTTGTCCGCCTGCACTCAGAGTGCATCACGGGAGAGGCCTTCGGGTCGCTGAAATGTGAATGTGGCCCACAACTAGATGCTGCAATGGATGCCATTGCCGCTGACCCAAAAGGCGGAGTAGTTATTTACCTGCGTGGCCAAGAGGGCCGAGGTATTGGGCTACTTAACAAGCTAAAGGCTTATGCGTTGCAAGAACAAGGCTTGGACACAGTGGATGCGAACCTCGCGCTTGGACTCCCAAGCGAAGCGCGCGAGTACGGAGCAGCGATTGCTATTTTGCAAGACTTGGGCATCGAAAGCGTTCGCTTGCTGACAAATAATCCTGAAAAGCGAGAGTCTCTGGAGAACGCTGACATAGCTGTCACCGAGACAGTTCCCCTGATTGTTGGCGTAGTAGAACAGAACCTCGGGTATCTAGCCGCTAAGCGCGAGCGCATGGGACATGAGTTACCCGCTAATCTGGACAAGTGAGCGGTAGCGGAGCACCAAACCTAAAGGTTTTAGCAGTCGGCAAAAACGTCGTCATTGTTGCAACCTCTTGGCACCCTGAGATTGTGAATGGCCTTATTGCCGGCGCCCAAAAGGAACTTGAACAATCTGGTGCCGTCAATGTTCAGCTAATAATGGTTCCAGGAGCGTTTGAGCTTCCGCTCGCTGCAAAATGGGCCTTCGACCAAGGCGCGGATCTTGTTATTGCGCTGGGAGTTGTGATTCAAGGCGGGACCCCACACTTCGATTACATTTGCTCTTCTGCAACTGAAGGTCTGACTCGAGTTCAATTAGATTGCAATAAACCCATCGGGTTTGGCCTTCTCACCGTAAACAATTGGCAAGAAGCGCTGGATCGATCTGGCCTCGAGGGGTCCAAGGAAGACAAGGGTGCGGAGGCCGTTCAGGCCGCACTTGACATGTCGGCCCTAATGGCCGGCTAGTGGCAACTAGTTAATATGCTGCTGGTTGCGGCTTGAGTTTAGGGATCTTTGAAATTTCTGAGGCCCTAAATCTCATCTGGAGTACAGCCCCAACACAGGACTTTGGCTATGGCACTTGTATCTTTAGTAAATGACTAAAAAGCTTGGCAACCGCAGGGTTAGCGGAACTGAGCAGTACTACACCCCAAAAAGCCTTGCAGAAGAACTCGTGAAGCTGACCCTAAAAGCAATCCCGCGCGCGACCGAAAAGTCCTTTCTTGAGCCGGCCGGTGGCACCGGCAGTTTTATTGAGGCTCTCAATATGGCAGGCATTAAGGCGGTAACTTCGGTCGATAAGTACCCGATGCACCCAGGCGTGATCCAGGCTGACTTTCTCGAGTGGAAAACAATGGACACGGATCTACTGACCATTTCAAATCCGCCGTTTGGCAGAAATAACGCTCTCTCCGTGCCGTTTTTCAATCGAGCTGCCAAATTCTCAAGCCACATTGCTTTTTTGGTGCCTCGATCTTGGCGCAAGTGGTCGGTCCAAAACAGGTTAGATAAAAGATTCCATCTAGTTCTAGATGTTGACGTTGCCGTTCAATACGAGAATGCTCTCGGAGCAAAAATCGCCAAGCAAAACGACCTTAGAACATGCTTCCAGATCTGGGAAAAGCGCCTAGAGCTGCGCCCGGTGATAGCCGTTCCTGACAACGGCTTTATCCAGAAATCTTCTCCAGATATGGCGGATCTAGCAATAAGAGTTTTTGGGTACGGGTGTGGAACTGTGATGGATGACTTTCCACGGCAGCCAAATACCACTTTGATGTTCCTGAGAGTTTTGGATAAAAGCATAAAATCAGCTCTCCAGGACCTAGATTATGAAAGGTTCTCAATAAATACCGCCTACACAAGAGCCCTTTCATTTCAAGAAATAAACTTTCTGATCAATGAACAGGTCTTTGGGGATGGCTTCCATAAGAAGTTAGGTTGATAAAGCAGTGAGCGAGTACTACCAAGATCCAACTCAGAACCCAAAGAGCCGTGAGTATCGCGGCCCAAGGGCAAAGCTGAAAGACCTGCTGCCCTATCTTGCAGAACACAAGAAAACTTTGATTTTGGCACTGGTGCTGTCGATTATCGGTTCACTGTTAGCCCTGGGCCAACCACTTTTGATCGGACAACTAATCACAGCCGTGCAAGAAAATCTGGATACCACCCTTCTTGCCGCGGTGATTGTGGGCTTGGTAATCACTTCGGCGCTGGTAAATGCTTTCCAGTACTACCTGCTCTACAAGACCGGTGAGGGTGTGGTTCTTACCACGAGAAAAGCGCTGGTTGCCAGAATGCTGAGGCTTCCAATTTGGCAGTATGATCGCCGTCGAATCGGTGACCTTGTTTCTCGAGTCGGATCGGATTCAACGCTGCTGAAGGCCGTGTTGACTCAAGGTCTAGTTGATGCTCTCGGAGGACTGCTCCAGTTTGCTGGCGCAATCATCGTGATGGCCTTTATTGACCCGCTGCTTCTTGGAACAACGCTGCTTGTTGTCTTCGCTGCAGTTGGAGCGATTGCGCTTACCGGTAGGCGAATCCGCTCTGCAACGACCAAGGCGCAGATGCGAGTTGGTGAGATGAGCGCTGCAGTTGAACGAGCGCTAAGTGCGATCCGAACCATAAAAGCTTCCCGGGCCGAGGCTCGCGAAACTGAGGAAATCCATAAGGACGCTGAGGCCGCATACGACCAGGGCCTCAGCATCGCAAGACTTTCAGCCATCGTCTCCCCTATTGCACAGGTTGCCTTCAACTCAGCGTTCATAATTGTGCTGGGGCTAGGTGGCCTGAGGGTTGCAACTGGCGCAACAACCATCGCCTCACTAGTTACCTTTGTAATCCTGCTGTTTTTCATGATCGGTCCACTTATCTCGGCCTTTGGAGCCTACACATCAGTGATGGGTGCCTTGGGTGCGCTGGCCCGAATCAAGGAGATCATGGATCTTGATGAAGAAGAGCCTGGTGGCGACAAGCTACCCAGAAAAGGCACCAACAAAACCGCCATTGAATTCAAGGAAGTTGAGTTCCACTACGCGACCGAGGAAGGCGAAGAGCCTCAGCCGATATTGAAAAAGCTGAATCTGAAAATTGCTCGCGGTTCAAGAGTTGCGCTGGTGGGGCCATCCGGTGCTGGCAAATCTACGGTTTTCTCACTGATCGAGCGGTTCTACGAGCCAACAAGTGGACAAATTCTGCTCGACGGTCAGCCGGTAACTGAATTTTCAAGAGACTCACTTCGGCAGCAACTTGGCTATGTTGAGCAGGACGCTCCAGTGTTAGCTGGATCGCTAAAGGACAACCTGTTGCTGGGCAAAGCTGACGCAACTGATGACGAGTTAGAAAGCGTGCTGAAGCAGGTGAACCTCGCAGAGGTCCTGAAGCGCGACACCAAAGGCCTGGCAGCCGAAGTCGGTGAAGATGGCATCATGCTCTCGGGTGGTGAGCGACAGCGCTTGGCTATTGCCAGAGCGTTGCTGGCCTCTCCCGAAATCCTTCTGCTAGATGAGTCAACCAGTGCTCTGGACGGCCCGAATGAGCAGCGCATGCGCGAGGCCATTGACGCCGTAGCGCATGACCGCACGCTCTTGATAATTGCTCACAGGCTTTCCACCGTGGTGGATTCAGACCAGATTATTGTTCTGGAACATGGAGAAATTGTTGGGGTTGGAACCCATTCCGAGCTCGTGAAGTCCACCCCTCTCTACACGGACCTAGCAAAGCACCAACTGCTGGTTTAGCAATAGAGTATGGGGCATGACCGCTCATAATCAGATAACTGCCGAACAAGTCTCACTTCTTGACACCAACGATCCATTGGCACACTTTCGCGACGAGTTTGTGATTTCGGACTCTGAGGTTTGCTACCTAGATGGCAACTCATTGGGCAGGCTGCCAAAGCGCACAATCGAAGAAGTAAATAAGTTTTTGACCAATGAGTGGGGGCCGGAGTTAGTAGACGGTTGGTCACACTGGATAGACCAGGCTCAGCCCGCAGGAGACCTTCTGGCCCGCGCTGTGCTCGGGGCAGGCGAAGGTCAAACCCTGGTGTGTGATACCACCAGCGTTAATTTCTACCAACTTTGCGTCGCTGCAATAAAGGCCAGGCCGGGGCGCAAGACAGTCATTATCGATTCATCCAACTTCCCCACCGACAGATACATTCTTGCTGGCATCGCCGAATCAATGGGGCTCAACCTGGTAACGCTTGATACCGACGGCTCCGGTGGGCCTGGTGCCGTAGAAATCGAGTCCGAGTTTGAAAGGGTAACTGCCTCCGAGCTTGCTAAACACCTGAACGACGACGTCGCGATGGTGACACTTCAGGCAATCAACTATCGATCCGGAGCAAGGCAGGACCTCAAAGCAATCACCGATTTAGTCCGCCAACACGGAGGGCTTGTGGTCTGGGATTGCTCTCACGCCGCTGGTTCTATCCAGCTAGATTTTGAGAAAAATGGCGTTGACCTAGCGGTTGGGTGCACCTACAAATATGGCAATTCTGGACCCGGATCACCGGCTTGGCTTTTTGTCTCAAAATCGATTCAAACAGAGCTTCGGGTTCCAATTCAGGGCTGGTTCGCGCAAGAAATGCAGTTTGAAATGGGGCCGGATTTTGAGCCTGCAGACACCATACGGCGCTACCAGATTGCCAGCCCCTCAATCATCGGCATCAGAGCAGTTGAGGTTGCCTACGAGATGATCGAACGTGCCGGTATCGCACTTATTGAACAGAAGGCTGCCAGAGGCACGGAGCTGATGATGGATTTGTTCAAGCAATGGCTGGAGCCACTTGGATTTGAGGTTGCCTCCCCTTCTCAGGCTGCACTAAGGGGTGGCCACATAATCTTGACTCACCCAGATGCAAGGCAAATCGCATACGCGATGCGGAAGATTTCGAAGGTAATACCCGATTATCGAGAACCCAACGCGATTCGGGTGGCCATTTCCCCCCTCGCAACAAGCTATACGGAGGTATTCGAGGGGTTTTCGCGATTGCGAGACTTGGTCGAAAGCGGAAATTACATGAGCATCGAGCAAGATGCTAACCGCGTCACCTAAGACTCAGGCCTTCTCTTAGACGCAAACTAAATAGCCAGAAAAGCTGGCATTGAACACTCGGACAGAGCGAATGGATAACAGTGGAACAGAATAAGCACGTCACCTACATTTCTTACCTCAAAATTGATGAGCTCCTCGCGTTGCAACAGCCCTTGAGTGACGGCCCTGAGCACGACGAATTGTTGTTCATCACCATCCACCAGGTCTATGAGCTCTGGTTCAAACAGGTCCTTCACGAGGTCGCCGCACTCCAGGTCACCCTGCAAGACGGTAACTCGCACCGCTCAATGGCATTATTGGGTCGAATCCGAACCATTATGAAGACTTGCGTCTCTCAACTGGACATCCTGGAAACAATGACGCCACTGCAGTTCAATTCATTTCGAGAGCGCCTGAGCTCTGCAAGCGGATTCCAGTCCGCCCAGTTCCGCGAGCTCGAGGCAGTGTTTGGAAGACGTGATCAAGCTGGCGCAAAAGCCGATGCCAAGTCCGGCATGGGGATGGCTGAGCACCTGATTGCCGGCTCCCCAGCTCGAGCACTAGTAGAGGCTGCAATGACAAGAATGTCGTTGTGGGATTCGGCGTTGCATTATTTCAACTCGAGGATGGCAATACCAAAAGAGTTGCTATCTAGAGACGTCTCGGAGGCCTGGGAACCTCACGAGGGGCTTCAGAATGTTTTAATCGAACTCCACCGAAATGACCCGGAAGCTTCCATGATTGGCGAGGGCCTGGTCGATTTGGATGAAGGGCTGCAAGAGTGGCGGTATCGTCACGTCAAAATGGTCGAGCGCACTATCGGGCACAAAATTGGATCCGGAGGCTCTTCGGGAGCGGGTTATTTGGCAAGCACACTTTTCAATCCGGTCTTTCCAGATCTTTGGGCCATTAGGTCACGTTTTTAGCCGGCAGCAAGCACAACATTTCTAACGAGCATTGCTCGAGTCATTGGGCCAACGCCACCTGGATTCGGAGAGATATGACCGGCGACCTTGGCAACACCGGGGTCAACATCGCCCACAAGCTTTCCATCAACCCTAGTAATTCCAACATCCAACACCGCAGCCCCGGGCTTTATCCATTCGGGTCTTATGAAGTGAGGGCTTCCTAAAGCCGCCACCACAATATCAGAACGCGAAATAACTTCCTCGATGTGCCTAGATGCGCTGTGGAGCAAAGTTGGTGTCGCATCAATGCCCTTGCGAGTAAGCATTAGCCCCAGCGGTCTGCCCACCGTCAGGCCTCTACCGATGATTGCAACCTCTGCCCCTCGAAGGCTAACTTCGTAGCGCTCTAGAAGTTCGATGATCCCGCTTGGAGTGCAGGGCAGTGGACTACCGATTTGACCCCCGGTGTTCATAACCAACCGGCCAAGATTCACCGGGTGTAGTCCATCGGCATCTTTATCAGGATCGATTAGCTCCAGCATTTCGTTGGCATCGATTCCACCCGGAAGCGGCAACTGAACTATAAACCCGGTCACTTCACTAGCTTGATTGAGGTCCTTTATTGCAGCCAGGACATCAACTCTAGAGGCAGTTGCTGGAAGGTCGATTCGAATTGATTCGATTCCAATCTCAGCACAATCCCTGTGTTTACCGGAAACATAAGAAAGTGATCCCGGGTCGTCGCCAACCAAGATAGTTCCAAGCCCAACGGCTATGTCCCTGGCCTTCAGACCAACAACCTGAGTTGCAAGCTCTGTCTTTATGGCCTTGGCAGTCGCTAAGCCATCAAGTATTAGAGCGGTCAACCAGCTACCTAGTTTCTAAACCGTCATAAAGCGGGAAGGCTTCGGTCAGAACTCTAACTCTTGCCTTTAATGCGGGTAAATCAGCACCTGGGATCAGAGCATGAGCGATGATATCTCCAACCTCAACGAATTCTTCGTCGCCAAAGCCTCTAGTGGCTAGAGCCGCAGTACCAATGCGCACCCCAGAGGTCACCATCGGTGGCCTGGGGTCATTAGGAACCGAGTTCTTGTTCACCGTGACACCGGCCTCATGCAAAAGGTTCTCGGCCATCTGACCGTCTACCTCAGAATTTCTAAGGTCAACAAGCACCAAGTGAACATCAGTGCCGCCTGTCAATACTGAAACTCCAGCTCCAGTGACATCGGCTTGGTTAAGCCTGTCCGCAATAATTCGCGCACCCGAAATCGTGCGCTCTTGACGCTCTCGAAACTCCGGCTGCATAGCCGCCTTAAAGGCAACGGCCTTGCCGGCAATGACGTGCATCAACGGTCCGCCCTGCTGTCCAGGGAAAACAGCGGAGTCAATCTTCTTTGCCCACTCTTGCTTACAAAGAATCAGACCGGAGCGAGGGCCGCCAAGGGTCTTGTGAACGGTAGTAGAAATCACATCGGCGTAGGGAACTGGGCTTGGGTGAACTCCGGCAGCTACAAGGCCTGCGAAGTGAGCCATGTCCACCCACAACTTGGCGCCAACCTCATCGGCGATTGCCCTGAATTCAGCAAAATCTAGGTGCCTTGAGTATGCGGACCATCCCGCAATCAGAACCGCTGGCTTTACCTCGATTGCGCGCTGACGAACGGTCTCCATGTCAATCAGATGCGTCTCTGGATCTAGTTCGTACGAGTGCCCCTCATACATACGCCCCGAGAAGTTCAGCTTCATGCCGTGAGTCAAGTGACCGCCGTGGGCAAGGCTCAGACCCAAAATACGATCTCCCGGACTTGCCAGTGCCATGAGTACTGCCGCATTTGCTGAGGCTCCGGAGTGCGGCTGAACGTTTGCGTGTTCCGCGCCAAACAATTCCTTTGCACGCTCTCTTGCAAGATCTTCCGCGATGTCTACCGCTTCACAACCGCCGTAGTAACGTTTGCCCGGGTAACCCTCAGCGTACTTATTGGTGAGGACTGATCCTTGGGTTTCTAAAATTGCAGCGGAGACAAAGTTCTCGCTCGCAATCATTTCCAAGGTGTGGCGTTGACGATCAAGCTCCTGCTGTAAAACCGCAGCAATTTCCGGATCGGCCTGACTTAGCGGGGCCATAAAGTTCACTGAATGAGTAAGCATGCCTCAACTTTATCAGAGTTATTTCGGTCGGAATGGTAGGCGCCAATAGTATTGAGGAATGCAATCTGCCAAAGAACATTGGGTTCTGACTTTTATATGCCCGGACCGACCCGGCATAGTCCACGCAATCTCCGGAGCCGTAGTGGCAGCCGTTGGAAACATTACCGAGAGTCAACAGTTCACCTCACAAGACACTGGCCGATTTTTTATGAGACTGCAGATTGAAGCGGACATAACCAAGGCAGACTTCGAGAAGCAATTTGAGGCCATCGCCGAGACTTTTCAGATGCAGTACGTGCTTGACCATGTAGACAGGCCAATGAGCACCGTCGTACTAGTGACCAAAGCCGATCACTGTCTAAATGACCTTCTCTATCGTCAGCGCGCTGGGCAAATTGGCATCGAAATCCCTAAAGTGTTTGGAAACACTGACGACCTGAACGAGTTGGCCAGTTTTTTTGGAATTGATTTTGAATCACTCCCGACTAACAATCTCAGCGATAAGGCCGGCTTTGAAAAGCGTTTGCGTGAAATTATTATCGAACACGACATCGAACTTATAGTTCTGGCTCGTTACATGCAGATTCTTTCCGCCGAATTCTGCGCGGAGTTTGCCGGGAAGATAATAAACATCCACCACTCATTTTTGCCAGGCTTTAAGGGCGCGAACCCATACGCCCAGGCTCACGCTCGAGGTGTGAAGCTAATCGGCGCAACCGCCCACTTTGTTACCGAGGATCTCGATGAAGGTCCTATTATTGAACAAAATGTGACGCGAGTTGAACACGCATCGACCAAGTCACACCTGGTTCAGATTGGCCAGGACGTGGAGTCCAAGACGCTTACTCAAGCAGTTCGATGGTTCGCCGAGCATCGAGTACTGCTGGATGGTCAACGCACCATCATCTTCCGATAGCCAATAAAAGTCAGGACTACGGCTACCGCCCCGCCAACCAACCAGGGTGACATCCAAGCAGCAGAGTCTGGTGCCGCAGGTTTTTGTTCTCTCGAAGCCAACTCGGCTACATAGGCTGACCGTGTAGGTGTTTCGGTCCGATTCAGTAGATCCACTTCGTCATTTGTCACCGTGGCTTCTCGTTCAAGTTCTGCAGGCTCGGACTCAGGAGTGACCGGCGTTGGCTTTGGCTCAGTCGGAGCTTTGGGAATCACTTGGCTTGGCGATTCCTGATCAGCGGGAAGAATTTCTTCGCTTTCAATAAACTCCAGAATTTCTTCGCCAACCTCTGGGTCTATAAACTCAGGAGCCTCGATTGGTGATTGCATCTCATCCGGCAACTCTGGCGCTAGTTGACTCGGAATCTGTAAAGCGGGTTGCCTTGGAGCCACCTCCGGCACCGGCGCTGTTGGAGTTGGCACTGGAGTTGGCACTGAGGCAACAAGTGTTAGTTCGAGAACTGCGTCGCTAGCTGGACCTAAGTTTCCGGCCGCGTCAATCAAAGAAAATGCTGGCAATTTCCAGCTCATGCTTCCAGGCGTGCAGCCAAGATATTCGAAGGTTATTTCTCCTTTTGCGGATGTTGTAACTGGCAGACAACTGATATCAGAGGTCAGAAACTCGACAGCCGCGTCGTCCATCAGCGAATCTTCATGTCTGAGTGAGATTACCAAATTAAAAGTGCCCTCTATCTCTGTGATTTCAGGCTCGAGCCATTGCGATGTCGGAGCGATTGTGTCTCTTAAGAATTCGAGGACAGTAGGTCCGGAAGGGCCCAAGTTGCCCATTGAGTCACTCACAGCTTTTGAAGCAAGAGTTATTGTGATATCGCCCTCCTGGCAATCGTTCAGGCTTAGCTCGTGGTTCTGAAGCGCAGTTGAGTCACATCCGCTGACAACAATGTCATCTGAAGACAAACCTGTGTGGTCCTCATCGCCAACAAGGTCAAAAAGGTAGTCGTGATCGATAGAAACAACTTGATCGAAGGTGAACTCCGGGCCAGCCAAGTCAAGCTCGATCTGCAGAGAAGCACTCGTGTCATCAATTAGCAAAGCGGCGACTTCAGGTGCCAGTGCAGCTTGAAAGCGAGAGTCGACGCAGTCCAGAATTTGAAAGACGTATGTTGATCCTGTTACCCCGGGTTCTCCCGCGACGCAGGCAGGATCTGCAATCTCTAGGTCGGTCGATTTAGGGATGTAGCTGCCCTCTACCTCCATGCTGATCAAGACCTCGTTGTTACTTTGCTGGCTGGCCGCAAATAAGGTTATTTTGGAGGCAACCTCATAGCGAATAATCACCCGACCAGATGAACTCTGCACTCCTGCTTGATGGCCGATGTTAGTCACTAGAGACGTGTTTGAATATGAAGACCCGCCGCCTCCGCCGCCGGCATCAGAACAGCAAGAATCATCGTCCGCACCGCCGCCGCCGCCGCCAAACCAGCCGCCGCCGCCTCCGCCGCCGCCGGCGTTCCAGCTACTACCTCCAGTTCCACCAACTCCAAAACCACCTGGCTGCGAAGCGCTGCCGCCGTTAGATGCACCCCCGGAACCACCGGAGTTTTCCCGACCGCCGCCGCCGCCGGAACCTTGCCCGGAGCCACCGTTTTCAGCAACCAGATTTCCACCGACACCGCCAGCAGCTCCGGCATAACCCCCGCCGCCACCGCCGCCACCGGCCACGACGATTCGCTCGTTTATGTTGGCACCAGAGCGAATATCGCTGGCTCCCCCACCAGAGCCCTCGTTACCTCTAGATCCTCCGGCCCGGCCACCGCCGTTATATCCGCCTGGGGCCTCGGCATTAATAACACCCTCACCACCCACAAACACCCAGAACCCAGCTGGGGCATCGATGAACTGGCCGGTTACCCGACCGCCCATGCCGCCTCTGCCCCCAGCCGCGCCGCTGATTTCAAATGATATGTTTTCGGCGCCGTCGGGGACCGTAAAGTACTCTGGGCTACCGGTGTATTCAAAGACGAGTACGCAGATTCCGTCTGGGCACTCTTCGGCTTGAGCCGGTACGGCTCCAAAAGCCAAAGATGAGAAAAAAGCTAAAGCTATGAGTGATCGAAGTTTCATGACACACAAACTAAAACTCCCCGCGGTTTCCTGCAGGGAGTTTTCCACAAGCCGCTAGCGGCCTGGTTTTTTAGGCCATTTTCGACTGAAGGTTCTCGGCAATCGATGCCATGAACTCATCGGTCGACTGCCAAGGTTGATCCTTTCCAACCAGAGCAGCCAAGTCCTTTGTCATTTTTCCAGACTCAACCGTTTCGATAATCACATCTTCAAGAGTCTGCGCAAACTTTGCCACCTCTGGGGTGTTATCCAGTTTTGCTCGGTGCATCAAGCCTCTTGTCCAAGCAAAGATTGAGGCAATTGGGTTAGTCGAGGTCTTGTTGCCCTGCTGCCACTGGCGGTAATGACGGGTCACGGTTCCGTGAGCAGCCTCGGCCAGTGCTGTCTGACCATCTGGAGTTGTTAGCACCGAGGTCATTAGACCCAAAGAGCCAAAGCCTTGAGCCACGGTGTCTGACTGCACATCACCGTCATAATTCTTGCAGGCCCAAACGTATCCGCCTTCCCACTTCAAGCAGGCCGCAACCATGTCGTCGATTAGGCGGTGCTCGTAGGTGAGGCCGGCTTTTTCAAACCTGTCTTTGTACTCGGAGTTGAAGACATCCTCGAAGGCGTCCTTGAACGCGCCGTCGTAGGCCTTCAAAATTGTGTTCTTGGTGGACATGTAGACCGGGTAGTTACGAGCAAGGCCGTAGTTGAAGGAGGCTCTTGCAAAGTCGCGAATAGAGTCCATGTAGTTATACATTCCCATTGCAACTCCGCCGTTTTCCGGGAAGTCCGCGATCGTCAAAACCTGCGGCTCTGAGCCATCAGCTGGGGCCCAAGTCATTGTGACCGAACCCTTGCCAGGTATTTTGATGTCTGTGGCCTTGTACTGGTCACCGTGTGCGTGACGACCAATGATGATTGGCTTGGTCCAACCCGGGACTAGCCTCGGAACGTTTGAAATGATAATAGGCTCGCGAAAAACCACACCGTCAAGGATGTTTCGAATGGTTCCGTTGGGAGAACGCCACATTTTTTTCAAACCGAATTCGACCACTCGGTCCTCATCCGGAGTAATCGTTGCGCACTTGACCCCAACGCCGTACTTCTTGATGGCGTGAGCTGCATCAATGGTGATCTGATCGTCAGTTGCATCTCGATTTTCAACCGACAGGTCGTAATACTCGAGGTCAATATCCAGGTAAGGAAGAATCAGCTTGTCTTTGATGTCCTGCCAGATGATGCGGGTCATCTCATCGCCGTCTAGCTCAACAACTTTTCCAGCAACACTGATTTTGTTCATTACTCTCCTGATTAACCGCGTGATTCGGGCCTAAATGACCATTCATAGCCTATCGGTTTCAGTCGATGCGCCCTAAACCAGAGAATCTTTCCAAGATTTGTAGAGCTTCGAGAATTTACCTCCCGAGGCAACTAGCTGTTCCGGTGAACCGTCCTCAATAATTTTTCCATGCTCCATTACCAGCACTCGATCCGCTATCGAAACTGTTGAGAGTCGATGCGCGATGATGACAGCAGTCCTTCCTGCAAGCAGAGTCTTTAGGCCAAGTTGTACCATTGCCTCGGAGGGAATATCCAAGGAGGAAGTTGCCTCATCGAGAATCAACACTGCAGGGTCCGCCAGGAAGGCACGTGCGAAGGAGATCAGTTGACGCTGGCCGCTTGAAACTCTGCCACCGCGTTTGTTCACATCCGTCTCATAGCCGTAGGGCAGTTCCAGAATAAATTCATGCGCGCCTACTGCCTTGGCTGCCTTGACTACATCGTCCATCGACGCGCCCGGGCGACCTAGCTGAATGTTCTGAGCCACCGACCCGGTAAATAGATAAGCCTCCTGCGTCACCATCACGACCTTTTGACGCAGATTCACATTGGAAATGTCTCTTAGGTCGTAATCGTCGAGACGAACAACACCTTCGCTAGGGTCGTAGAACCTTGAAATGAGCTTGGCAAGAGTTGATTTGCCAGCGCCTGTAGTCCCGACCATCGCGATTGTTTGACCGCCGGGAATATCCAACGAGAACGGGTGCAGCACGACATCACCGGTGTCGTACTGAAACTTCACCTTGTCAAAAACTAAACCGCCCTTGATGTTCTTTAGCTCAACCGGGTTCTCGGGTTCTGGAACCGAAGGCTCTTCTTGCAGCACACCGGAAATCTTCTCAAGAGCAGCGGAAGCCGACTGGTAAGAGTTGTAGAAAATTGCAATCTGTTCCATCGGGTCAAAAAACCTTCTGGCGTAAAGAATTGCTGCCGTCAAAACCCCGATACCCAAAGTGCCGTCAAGCACTCGGAATCCACCCACGAGCAAGATCGCAGCGACGGTCGCGTTGCCGATCAATATCAATGCTGGATCGTAGATTCCGAAGAGCTGAATAAGCTTTGCGTTCAATAGCCGATACTTTTCCACCAAGCCACCAAAGTGCTTCTCGTTGCGACCCTCCTTGCGGAATGCCTTGACCGCGCGGATACCGGTCATGGTCTCGACAAAGTTTTGAATCAGGGTTGAAGATGCAACCCGCTGCGCTCTAAAACCACGGTTCGTGTTTATCTGAAACCACCTAGTCACAATCGCAAGCGGAATCACTGCGGCCATCAGGACAAGGAAGCTGATCGGGTCAAGGATCAAGAGTGCGCCGGCGGTGAAAACCATGAAGAAGATTCCAACTACTAATTCTCCAAGGCCACCAGACAATAGTTCAGAAATGGACTCTAGGTCCGAGGTCTGCCTCGCTATTACTCGCCCAGCGGTATAGCGCTCATGGAATTCGACTGAAAGCTTTTGTGTGTGGATGAACATTCTGTTCCGCAAGGCAAACAGCATGGACTGAGCAATCTTTGCCGTAAGAATCATGAAGTAATAAACCATCAGTGCACTGAAAGCTGCAGCTCCCAGATAAAGCAGGATTAGCATCCATAGCGGATAAAAGTCGTCTTCGATGGCCCTCGGAAGCGCCCAGTCGATCGCGAAGGCTATGAGCGCCGGGCCCGCAACCCTGAGCGTGGTAGAGATAAAAATCATTGCCACGGCGATCCAAAGCCTTGCGCGGAGTGGGAGCAACAACGAACCCAGAAGCTTTCTGGATCGCTGTCTAATGAACCTAGATTCGGTTTTGGTTAGATCGGTTCTTTCTTCGTTATTGGTGCCGTAAAGACTCATACGTTCACCTCGCGCTCTTTCTGGTCGGTATCCAGAGAGGTGATCACGTGGCGATATTCAGGGCTGGTGTCTAGAAGTTCACGGTGAGTACCGAAGGCAATAATCTTGCCATCTTGCATCAAAGCGACCTTGTCGGCCAGCATCACGGTCGAAGGTCGGTGGGCGACTATAAGGGCAGTAGTCGATTTCAGCACATGTCGAAGCGCCTCTTCGACCATCGCCTCGGTGTCGACATCCACAGCCGACAATGGATCATCCAAAACCAAAATCTTAGGTTTCGCCGCAACCGCTCTTGCCAATGCCAATCGCTGACGTTGACCCCCTGAAAGGCTTAGGCCCTCATCGCCGATTGGCGTATCAAGGCCCTTCGGTAAATCGTAGGCAAACTGCGCCTGAGCAATCTCGAGAGCTTGCTTTAGATCATCCTCACTTTGATCTTTATTGCCCAGCAGCACGTTGTCGCGCACACTGGATGAGAAAAGAGTGGCGTCCTCAAAGGCCATCGCGATGTTCGACCTAAGCTCGTCTCGAGTCAAGTCCCTAATCTCAACCCCATCGATGGTTATCGAGCCGCCCGTTACCTCATACAACCTTGTCGTTAGAGCCGTCAGGGTTGTCTTGCCGCTTCCGGTAAGCCCAATAAGCGCTACCGACTGACCAGGCTCTATTCGCAAACTCACGCCGTCTACCAAGTCGCGATTCTTCGGATCAGCATCCGGGTAGTGAAAGTGGACGTCGTGAAACTCAAGCAGACCCTTGGGTTCTTTTATCGTCCTTGGAGAAACCGGATCAGCAATTAGGTCCGGCTCATCCAGCACCTCGAAAATTCTCGTGGTGGCGGTCTTCGCCTCGAGGGTCATGCCCAGCAAGAAACCAAGAGACTCAGTTGGCCAACGAAGTACCATCGCAGTTGCAACAAAAGCCACCAGTGTTCCAACGGTCATTTCGCCGTTAGCCGTAAACCAAATCCCAGCCAATAAAGCCAGACCAAGAGCGAACTCCGGAATCATAATTAGGTAGAGCCATATGTTTGCGACGGCCTTGGCCTTACTAATTTCTGTGCTCCTAAGTTCTGAAGCCTGGGTTGCAAACTGGTCAGCTGCAAAACCACCACGACCAAAGGCCTTCAGAACCCTGACGCCGTGAACAGATTCTTCTACCCTTGTTGCCAGGTCTCCCGACTGATCCTGAGCAAGCCTGGCAATAGAGCCAAAACCGCGCTCAAAGCGAAACCCAATGAGCCAAATCGGAATCGATGCAACCGAAAAGATAAGGCCCAGCCAGAAGTTGTAGGTGAACAGAATCAGCAGTCCAACCACCAGAGTGATGAAGTTCGCGATCAGCAGCACAATTCCGAAGCTGAGCCAACGCCTGATTAGACCCAGATCGGCAACCGCCCTGGAAAGTAACTGCCCCGATGGCCAACGATCATGAAATGCAACCGGCAAATCTTGAAGCTTGGCGAACAGCGTGTTGCGCATGTCGGCCTCAACAAATGTGCCGGGCGTAAGAACCAACCAACGTCTGAGAAGTACTAGAGCTGCCTCTAAAACTCCAAGCAGGAGAATCAAACCGACCGCCGGCAGCAATGCGCCCCGACCGCCGTCCACCAGTGAGTTCACCAGTGACTGCAAAAATTGCGGGATTGAAAGAGCAATCATGTGGGCGCCGATTGCTGCCAGTATGCCAAGGCCAATGCGCCAGAGTGCCCGTCTTGCGAACGGGACCAGTCGCCAAAGGGTTTTTATCGTCCCCAATTCAGCCTGCTGCATAGTTCTCTCCGAGGTAATTTTGGCCAAACGGCCTTTTTCGTCAACATGTGGTGCGCTTTGATTATTTCTAATGGAAAAAATGTCTTTCGCCCGTGAAGTACATGCTAATGCCGGCCTTACTGGCCGCGGCAATTACTTCCTCATCTCGAACGCTTCCACCCGGCTGGACAACTGCCGAAACCCCTGCATCTATCAGGACCTGAAGGCCGTCGGCGAATGGGAAAAACGCGTCGGAGGCTGCGACCGAACCAACGACTCTGTCGCCAGCTCGTGCGACCGCCAGTCTGCAAGAATCCAGTCTGTTGACCTGACCCATGCCAATCCCAACGGCGGCCTGATTTTTAGCCAGCAAAATCGCGTTTGATTTCACTGACCGGCAAGCGATCCAGGCGAACTCTAAATCGAGCATCCGGGCAGTTTCGACACCCTCGCCAGCAACTAATTGCCAACTCCGAGTGTTCAGGCCTTCAAATCCGTCTGAATCCTGAACAAGCATGCCGCCCGAGACCTGACGAATATCTAAGGCTGCTCTTACATAAGGATTTGAAAGCTCCAAAATTCGCAAGTTCTTTTTCTTTTTCAGTATTTCAATCGCCGTCGGGCTGAACGAGGGCGCAATTATGACCTCGGTGAAGACTTCAGCAACGGCTAGGGCCATTGCCTCGGTAACTTCGCTATTGGTTGCAATTACTCCTCCGAAGGCCGAAACCGGGTCGGTATTGTGGGCAGCTTGATAGGCAGTTGCGACATCCGCTCCGGTAGCAATCCCGCACGGGTTAGCATGCTTGATGATCGCGACCGCGGGGGCGTGAAAATCATAGGCTGCCCGAAGCGCAGCGTCTGCATCAACAAAGTTGTTGTAACTCATCTGTTTGCCCGAATGCTGAATGGCAGTTGCAACTCCTGAAGAATCACCGGAGAAATAGATGGCTGCCGACTGATGAGAGTTCTCGCCGTATCTCAAGTCCTGGTCTTTGGTGAGCGAAATGTTGATTGATTCCGAGGTCATCTCTTCACAGAATTCGCGAGCCAGGAAGCTTGCGACCGCCGAGTCATAATCGGCGGTGTGAGCAAATGCCTGCTGAGCAAGTTTTTGTCGAAACTTTAGGCTCGTGCCACCGTCATCGAGCGCATCAATCAAAAGCGGGTAGTTCTTGGGATCGACAATTATCGCGACATTGGCGTGGTTTTTAGCGGCAGCTCGCACCATTGCAGGTCCGCCGATGTCAATCTGCTCGATGGCGGCATCCCCGGTTGAGCCGCTGGCAACGGTCTCGACAAACGGGTAAAGATTTACAACCACTAGCTGAAAAGCTTCGATGTTTAGCTCGGCAAGCTCTTGATTGTGCTTTTCAAGTCTCATGTCGGCAAGAATGCCGCCGTGTATAGACGGGTGTAGCGTCTTCACACGGCCATCCAGGCTTTCAGGAAATCCGGTTACTTCGCTGACTTCTGTCACGGCCATACCAGCAGACGCGATTTGTTTGGCAGTTGAACCGGTTGACACTAGCTGGACTCCAGCCGCGGTCAGAGCTGCAGCCAGGTCAATCAAGCCGGTCTTATCCGACACGGAAATTAATGCCCTTTTTATGGCCACTACATCAGGCATTTTGTTCCTTTTCAGTCAGCAAGAGTGATCCGGCTGCAATGTCTCGAACCGCTTGAACTAGATGCTGCTGTTCCACTAGTTTAATCTGCTCATGCAAATCAATTTCTGAGATACCGGGAGCAACTGGAATGCTTGCTTGAGTCAGTACCTTGCCGGTATCCACGCCCTCATCAACTATGTGGATGGTAGCGCCAGTTACTAGAGCCCCAGCTGCCAAGGCATCTGCAACGGCATTGGCTCCTGGAAAATCCGGTAGCAACGATGGGTGCAGATTAATCATTCTGGGGGAAAGCTTGTTAACGATGTTTGCAGGCAACACCCTCATGAACCCAGCCAAGACAACTAGGTCGGGTTTATGGAACTCAATATTCGAAAGCAAAACCTCGGCCCAAGCTTCGCGGGTTTCAAACCTTGAAGGTTCGACAACGAAGGTCGAAACCCCAAACTCCTCGGCGTGCTCTAAGCCGGTAGCGGCCTTATCGGACCCGACCGCAACTACTTTTGCCGGGTAGAACGGGCTGGCAGCGGCCGTCAAAAGGGCACGAAGGTTTGAGCCACCACCTGAAATAAGCACTACAACCGAGAACATTGCCCCAGTCTACTTTCGCTCGGAGGCATCACCGTATGGCCTGGCAATTACTAAAGCAGCTAGGAAGCTCGGCACTAGGACTTCCACGAAAACCGCCGCCGCGAACACAAGCGGGTCCGCCCCAACAGTTTCAAACCGACCCGGGCCAAAGCTGCCTGATGCTGCCTGGCTTACCAAGAAGACCGCGATGGCTGCGGTTGAGGCGGAAACTAACGATAATGACAGAGCCCCACTTAGTCTGGTGCTGTATTCCCAGCGCAATTGATCCGCATGCCTCGCTACAAAAAAGGTTGCGATAAGTGCGGCCAAGATAGGAATCAGCACAAAAATGAGTCCGCGCTCAAAGCCTCCGGTTGGCAGTGCTGCAAACACCGGGAGCGCGGGAAGTGGGCCCAGCTCAGATGCGAATGGGGAAACATAAGAGCCAGTGCCGATTGCAAATCCAGCACCAGAAATCCAAGAGGCCCCGTAGACAATCAGGTTTGGCAAAATTGCCAGCTGGCCAATGGTCACCATGACCCCGCCCAGAATACTCAAGCCCAGCCCCTGATAAAGCCCGATTACTTGAATCCAGCCGAAACCTAAACCAAGAGCAATCAATGCCGAGCTTGCAAAAATCAAAACTGCCACGACCGACAACCCAACCCTGACACCAGGATTTAGTGCGGCTCGAATCGACCAGTGCAACTTCGCATAGGCGATCGTAAAAAGACCTCTGATCCATATGCGCTCTTTGGCCTCTGGGCCATTTGCGCCCTCGAATAGCTCAAATCTTCTGCCGCTCACGGACGATGCAACAAGTATTAATCCAAAAAATATTGCTGGGTAATAGAGTGGCGCCCAGGTGCCAGCAATCACCGAATCATCCGCCACAAGTAATGACGCTCCGTAGCTGATGCCGCCAAAAGCCAGCGACCCGCCCAGCCACGCGGGCCAAAGCGAAGCAGCCGCCGATAGTCGATGACCGATTCTGATTGCCATTAAGACGATCAGTCCGGTAAGCCCGAGTGGCAGCGCCGTGAGGAAGAAAGCCCCAAAACTGATGCCTAAGAAATCACCTTCCGCGAATCCAATTGGAACTCCGCATGCCAGCAAGAACGCATAGACAGCTACCCTCAGCGCCAGGATCCATTCAACTTGTCCATTGCCCTCGATAAACCAGGCCAGTGTTAGTGGAGCAATAATCAGTCCCACCACGGTGGCAATGATTATCAAAGCCTGCAGTGCGGCTATTGCGAAGCTAAGCCCCCGGTTCACGGTTCGCGCTATAGGTTGGCGATAATGTCGCGCATCAAGGTGGCGGTCTCAGATGGCGTCTTGCCAACCTTCACACCAACGGCTTCGAATGCTTCTTTTTTACCCTGAGCTGTTCCAGCAGATCCAGAAACGATCGCGCCGGCGTGACCCATGGTCTTGCCCTCTGGCGCGGTAAATCCAGCTACGTAGGCAACAACCGGCTTGGTGACGTGCTTGGAGATGTATTCCGCTGCCTTCTCTTCGCTGTCGCCGCCAATTTCACCAATCAAAACAATAGCTTTGGTCTCAGTATCATTCTCAAATGCCTCGAGAGCGTCAATGTGAGTGGTTCCAATAACAGGATCCCCGCCTATACCAATTCCAGTTGTGAAGCCGATGTCTCTGAGTTCAAACATCATCTGATAAGTAAGAGTCCCCGACTTGGAGACCAGGCCAATCGGTCCCTTTCCGGTGATGTTCCAAGGAGTGATTCCGGCATTTGATTCACCCGGGCTAATGATTCCCGGGCAATTTGGGCCGATAAGTCTGGTTTTCAGTCCTTTTTCGACGTTGTATGCCCAAGCCGAAGCTGAGTCGTGAACCGGGATTCCCTCGGTAATAGCAACTGCGAGTGGAATCTCAGCGTCTATTGCTTCGACGATTGCCTGCTTGGCGAAAGCCGGCGGCACGAAGATGACAGAAACGTTTGCACCGGTCGCGTTCATCGCTTCCGCGACAGTTCCGAAGACTGGAAGGGACCTGCCTTCAACTTCGACAGTTTCGCCGGCCTTGCGAGGATTTACGCCGCCAACGATGTTTGATCCACCAGCCAGCATTCGCTGAGTGTGCTTCATTCCTTCGGCACCGGTCATGCCTTGAACAATGATTTTGGAATCTGAGTTTAGAAAAATTGCCATTTTTTAGCCCCTTAGCCGTTCGCGAGTTCAGCGGCGGTGTTAGCCCCACCATCCATGGTGTCCGCAAGTACCACTAGCGGGTGGTTGAATTCCTTCAAAATTGTTCTGCCCTCTTCAACGTTGTTTCCATCAAGTCTGACAACAAGTGGCTTAGAAGCCTTGGCTCCAAGAGTATTGAGAGCTCCAACGATGCCGTTAGCAACAGCGTCGCAGGCAGTGATGCCGCCAAAGACGTTCACAAACACGCTTTTGACCTGTGGGTCATTCAGAATTACGTCTAGACCCGCAGCCATTACTTCTGCCGAGGCTCCGCCGCCGATGTCCAAGAAGTTCGCGGGCTTGACTCCGCCATTGGCCTCCCCGGCGTAAGCCACGACGTCAAGCGTGGACATAACAAGCCCAGCACCGTTTCCGATGATTCCTACTTCGCCGTCCAGCTTCACGTAGTTCAGATCCATCGCCTTAGCCTTGGCTTCTAGTGGGTCGAGCGCATCGCGCTCCATGTCATCGCGCTGGTGACGGAAATCCGCGTTTTCATCGAGGGTGATTTTGCCATCAAGGGCAAGAATCTGGCCGTCTTCGGTAAGTACCAGCGGGTTTACCTCAACCAAAGTCGCATCTTCCTTTACGAAAACGTTATATAGCTTGAGGATTACATCACTGACTGAGTCGATTAGTTCATCTGGGAACCTGCCGGCCTTCGCAATCTCGATGGCCATTGCCTTGTCTATGCCGGTAACAGCGGATACCGGAATCTTTGCCAATGCATCCGGGCGCTCAACGGCAAGCTGCTCGATCTCCATGCCGCCCTCTACAGAACAAAGTGACAAGAAGGTCCGGTTTGAGCGGTCTAGAAGGACTGAGAAGTAAAACTCCTGCGCTATCTTGGCGCCCTCCGCAATCATTAGGCGCTTTACAACATGACCTTTGATATCGAGTCCAAGAATTTCTTCGGCTTTTTGCCGAGCCTCGGCTGGGCTGTGAGCCACTTTTACACCGCCGGCCTTGCCGCGCCCTCCGGTCTTTACCTGGGCTTTGACAACAACTGTGCCGCCAATAGCGGTTGCTGCTGCCTCTGCTTCTTCAGGTGTATCTGCGATTCGACCCTGTAAAACCGGAACTCCGTGTTTTTCAAAAAGGTCTCGGGCTTGATATTCAAATAGATCCACTTTGGTCTTTCAGTTTTTTAGCCGACATTTAACCTTCTAAAGTCTAGTGATTGAAAAAACGCATTCATTACCTAAAGCTTGGTTATTGGTGCCATTTTGACAAGCAGCCGCTTTGTGACCCCCGATTCAAAACGAACCTCGGCGGTTTGTCTTGGGTTTTGACCCGAGACACTGGCCACAGAGCCCTCACCGAAAGTGTCGTGACTGACTCGGTCGCCCACTGCAAGCTCAAGGTCCTTGTTGTCACGAACCGCACTTGGCGAGTTGATTGCACCCTTCCACTTTGAAGGCTCTCTTGTGAATCCAACCGACCGCTCATAGGCCCTATCGGTTGATCGTTCGGTTCCCTCGGCCTCAACAAGTTCCTGGGGTATGTCAGCCAAGAACATCGAGGTGGTGAAACCAGAGGTGTTTCCAAAAATCGTTCGCTGAAGCGCATGAGAGACAAACAGTTGCTCACGGGCCCGCGTCATGCCGACATACATCAGTCGTCGTTCCTCCTGCAACCCGCCGGGCTCATCAAAAGACCGGATGTGAGGCAGTGTGCCCTGCTCAAGACCAATCATGAACACAACCTGATACTCAAGCCCCTTGGCAGTGTGAAGGGTCATCAAAGAAATGCTGCCAGATTCATCTTCGATCTCGTCCGCAGCTGCCGAAAGCGTAACTTCAGCAAGATAATCGGCGACAGTGCCCTCCGGAAACTGAGCTTGCCACTCGAATACCTGTCCAAGCAGGGCATCTAAGTTTTCAACCCTTGCCTCATCTTGGGGGTCCCTTGATAGCTCCAGCTCAGAGCGATATCCGCTCCTAGTAAGCGCTAACTTCAAGACCTCGGCGGGGCCATCAGTAACAGTCATTGCTTCTAATTCGTTGAGCAATTCCCCAAAGGCCATCACGGATGCTTGGAGCTTCGGCCCCAGTTGCAAGTCGGCCGCAAATAACAGTGCTTGCCGGAAGCTCATTTCATTTGTCCTGGCGAACTGAGCAATTTTTAGCTCAGTCTTCTGACCAATGCCACGGGTTGGGATGTTTATGACTCTTCTTACGGCCTCATCGTTGCGCCCATTTGAAATTGCGGACAAATAGGCCAACGCATCTTTGATTTCTCGGCGCTCAAAAAACTTCAAGCCCCCGATAACCGCATAGGGAATCTGCTGGCTTTTGAGTTCAGCCTCTAGAGATGGCGTCAGTGAGTTAGTGCGATAAAGGACCGCGATGTCTCGGTAATTTACGCCTTCGTCGTGCAGCTTCTTGACTCTATCGACGACAAACGCCGCTTCATTTCGTTCGTCATAGGCAGTGAACATGGTGATCTTGTCACCGGCGCCCGAATCGGTCCAAAGGTTTTTAGCTGGTCGATATGGGTTTTGCGAAATAACTGCGTTCGCAGCCGAAAGTATGTTTTGGGTGGAGCGGTAATTTTGCTCGAGCAAAATAGTTTCTGCACCCGGAAAGTCGCGCTCAAACTCTGTGATGTTCCTAATCGAAGCTCCACGAAATGCGTAAATTGACTGGTCCGAGTCTCCAACTACTGTTAGGTCAGCCGGACCAAGCGCCTCGCCGGTTTGCTCATCAAAAATTGCATGTTCCTCTGGCAATGGCCTGGTGAACTCTCGAATCAGTGCGTATTGGGCATGGTTGGTGTCTTGATACTCATCGACGAGAACGTGGCGGAAACGCTTTTGATACCTAGCGCGAAGCTCTGGAAAGGCTTGGAATAGGCCAACAGTCTCGACAATTAGGTCATCAAAATCAAAGGCGTTGTTTCTGCGCAGTTCGGACGTGTAAGCCTGGAACACCTCGGCAACCAGGCGCTCTCTGGGGTTTGACCGATCGGCATTTCGAGCGAAATCCTCGGCGTCCTTCAATTCGTTTTTCGCATTGGAGATGATTGCGGCTGCCTGCGAAGGTTTTATGTCCGCGTCTTCAGCACCGGCCTCTCGAAGCAGTCGCTTCAGTAGAGCGCGCGTGTCCCCGGTGTCATAGACACTGAAGTTTGAGTCGTGGCCGAGGCGTTGCGCTTCGCGTCTAAGGATTTGCAGGCAAGCAGAGTGGAAGGTCTTCAGCCACATGCCCTGACCAGCTTGCCCAATGAGGCTCTCAACCCGATCCCTCATTTCGGCGGCAGCTTTATTGGTGAAGGTAATGGCGAGAATCTGAGATGGCCAAATCTCTTTATTTGCAAGCATGTGTGCCATGCGGTGAGTTAGCACCCTGGTCTTACCGGACCCGGCTCCGGCGACAATTAGCAGCGCTCGTCCGCGATACCGCACTGCCTGCTGCTGCTGCTGGTTTAGCCCGGTTAGTAAATCATCCGGGTTCGGTTGCTCAAAAATCTCTAACGACATCGCAGGTAGCTTAGGTCAGGTCGGCTACGGTTTTGATTAACAGGTCGGGCTGATCGGCAAAAATTCCATCGACTCCAGTCGAAACAAGACGTTCAAACCATTTTTCAACATTTCCCTCGGCCGTCTCCAGGCGGGCTGTGAAGGCATAGATGTCTAGCCCCATCTTTTTCGCCCTCGCCACAAGATCACCGGTCAGAACCATCGACATCGCAACGGACACAGCATCGAAGTTGTCAGCGATTTCAACCAGTAAGTCATCAGTTAGTTCCGTTATGCCCTCGGGCAGAGTGTCCCTAGCACTCAGAAATACGTAATTAATTTCTGGCCCAATCTCAAGTTTGGCTCTTTTCAGAAATTCAAACTCAAAGCTCTCGAGGCTAATTTTCATCCCGCGGCTTGACCAGTCGCTTTGTTCAAGAAGAGTCTTCACTTCCTGGATTGGGTCGATTCCAAGAGTCTCGAAATGTGCACCGTGCTTTATCTCGATGATCAGGTGCTTGCCATTGAATTGCTGGTGTTCCAAGAGCTTGCGGAGGGTTGGCACAAAATATTTTCTGTCTTGGGAAGCCGAATCAACCCTGCCATCCGGGTAGCGCTCTTTGGCTCGTAGCCTTGAGACGTCTTCCTTTGTGAGTTGGTCGACCTTGGTGGACAGGAAGCTGTGGTCGTTGATGTCTGTGGTGCTAGCTAGATCTAGATCGTGGCGGATGATTGCGTGACCATCCTTGGTGAAGACCACATCAAATTCAACGGCATCCGCACCCTGTTCAAAAGCGAGTTCCATCGATTCGATGGTGTTTTCAGGAAGGTATCCGCACGCCCCGCGGTGACCAAAAACCAGCACGCTATTCCCACTCAATCGTGCCCGGAGGCTTTGAAGTTATGTCCAACACGACCCGATTCACATCTTGAACCTCATTGGTGATGCGATTAGAAATCTTTGCCAGAAGGTCATAGGGCAACCTAGACCAGTCGGCCGTCATTGCGTCCTCTGAAGAAACCGGCCGAAGCACGATTGGATGGCCGTAGCTTCGGCCATCTCCCTGAACCCCCACCGAGCGCACGTCGGCCAAAAGGACAACCGGGCACTGCCAAATTTCAGCGTCTTTGCCGGCCGCCGAAAGCTCTTCTCGAACAATTGCGTCCGCCTTGCGAAGTAAATCAAGTCTTTCTTTTGTGACCTCGCCGACAATTCGAATTCCGAGACCAGGGCCTGGGAACGGCTGCCTGGAAACTATCTCGTCCGGAAGCCCTAACTCAGCGCCAATTGCTCGCACCTCATCCTTGAATAGCTCCCGAAGCGGCTCAATCAGCTCAAATTGCAGATCCTCTGGAAGGCCACCCACGTTGTGGTGGCTCTTAATCCCAGCCGTTGCGCCACCACCGGATTCGACTACATCGGGATAAAGCGTTCCCTGAACCAAGAACTTTATTGGTCGATTATCGGCCTTAGCCTCAGCGATGAGCTTCTGCTCCGCTTTTTCGAAGCTGCGGATAAACTCGCGTCCAATGATCTTGCGCTTTTGCTCTGGATCACTGACGCCAGCAAGTGCTGATAAAAAGACATCTTCAGCGCTCTCAGTTACAAGCCTGATGCCCGTTGCCGCGACATAGTCGCGCTCAACCTGTTCTTTTTCGCCTTCGCGCAATAAACCGTGATCAACGAATACTGCCGTTAGCTGGTCTCCAATGGCCTTATGAACAAGGGCGGCGGCGACCGCGGAGTCAACCCCGCCGGACAGGCCACATATGACCCTGGCACCTCCAACCTGCGCACGAATTTTGGCAACCTGCTCGGCGATTACATTTCCAGAATTCCAAGTTGGCTCAATCCCGGCTCCTAAATATAGAAAGTTTTCTAGGACTCGTTGACCCTGGTCAGAGTGAACAACCTCGGGGTGCCATTGAACTCCGTAAATCTTGCGCTCTTTGGACTCAAAGGCGGCAACTGGCGTTGTGGCAGTGGAGGCCAAAACATCAAAGCCTTCTGGGGCCTGAACGACCTGATCACCATGACTCATCCAGCAAACCTGAGATATCGGCTGGTCGCCCAAAAGAGTTCCGGACTGGTTCACCGTAAGGTCAGTGCCGCCGTATTCTTTCTTGCCAGTCTTGTCTACTCGGCCACCTAAGTGATGGGCGAGAACTTGAAAGCCGTAACAAATACCGAGAATTGGAATCCCAAGTTCCAAAATCTTTGGATCAAGCGATGGCGACCCGTCTTCGTAGACACTTGAGGGACCGCCGGAAAGAATAATTGCCGTCGGTTCTTTGGCTGCGATCTCGGCGGCTGTGACGCTGTGGTGAACAATCTCCGAATAAACATTGGCTTCACGAACGCGCCTGGCTATTAGCTGGGCGTACTGAGCTCCAAAGTCAATAACTAGAACCGGCTTCATTTGCCCTCCAGTTTTGACAGCTGTTCATGCGCCATCTTGGCGTAGCGATTCTCAGTGTAAAAGCTCAAAAACGGAATGACGCCGCCGAGGGCAATTAATAAAAACCTAGTGAAAGACCAGCGCATGAGAGTCCAGATTCGAAAGTCCGCAACTAGATAAACCACATAGAGCCAGCCGTGGATAATTAAAATCCAAACCGTCAGATTGAATCCGACATCGGGCAAGCCTTCGCCATCAACGCCGTATTGTTCAAAACTAAAAAACCCGTTTGGACCGAGCAACCAAAGATCAAATCCTAAAAATGGCAGGCGTCGAATGCCCCAAGTGATCATGAGCAAAATCAGGAACCCACCCGTTACATAAGAAGATGCCTTATAAAAACGGAGAACCTTTTTTATTTGAGGAACTTGAGCTGCATTCGGGCTTGACATGCTCTTGAGTTTACTTGGCTGAGATTCCAGCAAGGGCCGCTAGGGCCGCAGATTTTGCTTGATCGGCGTCAAGACCAGTGAGTGCTGCCTCAAAAACTTCTTTGGCCTGTTGCTTTGTCACGGAGCTCAGAGCCTGTCTGACTATTCCCACCTGAGAACGAGACGAGGACACTGACTGGAACCCCATGCCTGCAAGAACTACGGCAAAGGCTGGATCCGACGCGCTCTCACCGCAAACTCCCGAAGAAACTCCAGCTTCTTGGCAGGCAGTAGCAATTTGCTCCAGCGCTCTTAATAGCGCCGGTTGCCACGGATTTAGCATCGCTCCGAGAGATGGGTTCATACGGTCAGCCGCAAATAGATATTGAGACAAATCGTTGGTGCCCACCGAGATAAAGTCCAAGACATCTGCTAGTTGTGCAATCTGGTAGACGATGCTGGGCGTCTCCACCATGATTCCAACCTTGAACTTTCCAGCCCTCCTGGCAAGCGCGGCGAATTCAATAGCCTCGGAGTAAGTCGAGACCATCGGTGCCATCACCCAAACTTCCCGGCCCGACTGCTCTCTTGCTATTTCGAGGCTTTCTAGTTGATCAACAATAAAGTCACGGTGATTCTCAATCAGGCGATATCCGCGGACGCCAAGTGCCGGATTTTCTTCGTCACCCATGTCTAAGAACGGAACCGGCTTGTCGCTGCCGGCATCGATGGTGCGGACAACAATTGGCCCGTCTGGAGCCGCCTTCAGAATCTCCGTGTAACTAGCAGCCTGGGCCTGCTTAGTCGGCTGGGTCTTGGCAGACAAGTACAGTAGCTCAGTTCTAAATAGCCCTACCCCCTCAGCCGCTGAGGCGCTTGCCGCAATCGCGTCTTCAAGCGAACCAATGTTTGCGCGCACCGGAATGATCGGATCTTGGCTTTTTGCGATGAAAGATAGAGCTTCGGTGATGTCGCTTTCTTGACCATCCACCACAACTCGATCCCCCACCGGGTCAACTAGCACTTGCATGCCGTCAACCAAGTCCTTGGCCTGCTGGCATGAAACTACCGCCGGAATCGATTTTGATCTGCAGATAATTGCAGTGTGTGAGGTCGGGCCACCCTGGATCGTGACAACTCCGACAACTGCCTCAGTGAATTGCGCAGTGTCAGCCGGTGAGAAGTCCTCACCTACGATTACGAATCTTCCGGTCGTCGGGATGTCTAGTCCAAGTGAGATGCCTACAATCGAGGCGGCAACTCTTCTGGCAAGGTCACGAATATCATTTAGTCGCTCCTCGAAAGTAGCGTCTCCGGCAAAAATATCGGCGTATTCTTCGACCGCGTTAATAAAAGCGGTGCCCGCATTCCAGCCCTGGGAAATCTGAGCCAACGCGGTTTCTAACAGCTCCTCGTCTTCCAGCAGCATTATCAGGGCTTCGAAAATTTCAGCCGAGGTCTCGCCTGCCTTTTCGGCTAGGCCATTCATTTCCAGTGAAACTGCCGCGATGGCAGCCTTCAGGCTTTCTGTTTCCAGAGCTTCATCACCGGAGTGCTTAGCCGCCTCTGGCAATGACGCCAAAGGCTTTACTCGAAATACTTCGGCGGCGACGGAGCCAAGGCCCACGCCCATGCCGGTAAGAATTGTGCCACTGTCTAGCAAATCTAACCCTTCAAAAACTCTTGAACCCGAGCGATCAAGTCAGTGGCTAAAACCTCGTCATCAGAGTCCACTTCAATATTCAACTCTTCGCCCGTCTTGGCCTTTAGGGCCATCATGCGAAGCGGAGAGTTTGCTTTCGCTAACTCCTGGCCGGCTTTCCCAATTCGAACCTCAAGCCCTGACTCCTTGACCAGCTTCACGATTTGACCAGCTGGTCTTGCGTGCAGGCCGATCGGATCCAACACGGTAATGGAGCCTTTTATTGTGGCCATTGGTTTCTCCTTCAAGGTTCTAATAAAAAATACTAACTAACTCCCGGCGTGATACCGGCTGGTCATTTGTGACTAAGCGTCCGTTGGTGTTTTGCGATTGCCTGCTCTAGTGAGATAGCCAATGGATGGTCGTGGGGGATTCCGCATACCTGTAATGCGAATTCCGAGGGCGACAAGGCGTCCAGCTTGGAGTTCACCAACGCTACCTCTGGGTCGTTTTGACTAGAGAATTCCAAAGATGCCTCAACCACTTCTAGCAGCGCGCTGGGCTTCTCGCCCAGCTCAGCCAAAAGCGCTGCGGGTCCAATAAGGCGCTCAAACCTGGATAGCTTTCTCAACGGCTGCCTGCCAACTCGCTCGACCTGGTCATCTAGCAAAGGGTTTGCAAGGCGCAGTAGAGTCCTGTGGACATATTTTGCATGGTCACTCGAATCAAAGCCGTGCTTAGTGACCAGAACCATAGAAGTCTCTTCCATTACTCTGGCCACAATATTCCGAACAATCGGGTCCCTTAGTGACTCGGCGATTGTGTCGTGGCCATGACGCTGACCCATGTACGCAATTGTCAAGTGCGCCGTGTTCACCGTATAGAGCTTTCGCTCGATAAAAGGCTGTAGGTCATCGACCATGTTTGCCGCGGGAATCTTTAGATCGGTTTCGGCTAGCCCGCTTTTATCAATAACCCATTCGCAAAAGCTTTCCGCAGCAACGTCTGGCTCAGTGTCTGCCTGCTGCTTTGGAACGATCCGGTCGACAGCGGTATTAGCAAAAAGGATGTTTTTTGGGAGTCTCTCAAGTATCTTCAAAATCTTGGAGCTCAAAATATCTGTGGCATTAATCGCGTTTTCACAGGCCATGATCACAAGCGGGGAGTCACTCGTGCGAGATTGAATTCCACGCGAAATCACTGGCGCAATGGCGAGCAGGATATTCGTGCCAACCGATGCGGTAATGACATCGGCCTGGCCGATGGCAGCTATGAGCGCGGCTTCGTCAGACGTTGAATGTAGGACTTCGAAGTTTTCATAATGAGTTTCTTTTTGTGCTTCACCAAGTTCAATGAGGCTGTATCCATTCGAGGATCGCAACTTGTCGATCAACTCTTTATTCACGTCTGCGAAAGTCACAAAATAACCGGCGTCTTGAAGAACTGCCCCGATGAAGCCTCGCCCGATGTTTCCGGCTCCAAAGTGAACTGCCCGCATAGTTTTTCTCCTGTAACTGTTCTGAGTGCTACTAGATTTTGTCTTACTCAGTGGCTATTTGATTTTTTCTTACTTTGACTTACAGCTAGTCATTGCCAAGAAGTAGTTGAGCAATTTCCTCGGGGCTCTGAGAGTTTTGCAAGATCGCTAATTTGTCCTCGTCTTGAATCATTTCGGCTAAATTGCCAAGTAACTCCACGTGTCCATCGCCTTGGGAGGCGATGCCAAGAACGCAAGTAACTTCATCATCAGCCCACTCGGTTGGCTTGGCCAATCGAACAAACACCAGCTGATCGAAAATGACGTGCGCTCGCGATTCGTCGGTCCCGTGTGGAATGGCAAAGCCCATGCCGATAGCGGAGGGAAAGATTTCCTCTCGCTCCCACATCGCGTCCGCGTAGGCGCTTGTGACCGCACCTAGCTCGACGAGCAGCTTGCCGCAGATGTCCACAGCCTCCTCCGGGGAGGAGGCTGTGGCATCTAGCTTTATTCCGGCCTGTTGAACTAAATCAGTCATCGCTGATGTCGTCGCCCGACTTTATCCTTGACACAACCTCAGCGATTTTTAGATCGCCTAGGAACATGTCAAACACGATCACGACCGAGTTCGGCACCGCTTGCTTGGCCCTCGAGCCAAGTCCGCGGTGGCAAAGAACTAAATCGTGGTCAGTTTCAGACAGTTGGTTCACAGGGGAATGAGTCACTGAGACCTCCTGGGCCTTCAGTTGCTTAGCAAGCTGCTTCGCAACCATTACAGATGAGCCCATCCCAGCCTCGCAAGCAACAACTATGTTCTTGACAGAGGCACCCGATATAGTCGCCATAATTACGCAGCATCTCCGGTCTTCATGGCCTGGCTCTTTGCCTTCGAAGCGTCTAGATCTGCAGCATCATCTCCGGAGCGGGTTGCCTTCAAGATGAAGAAGGCCACAACGAAGGAAACAGCTGCTGACAACGCAATGCCCAAAAGCACGCCGAAGTGGTTACCCGGAGGGGTCATCGCCATGTAGGCGAAAATCGATCCTGGCGATGGGGTGGCGACAAGGCCAACTCCAGTAGCCGCGAAAGTAGCAACACCAGTTGCACCACCGGCAATCGCTGCAAGAACAACGATTGGCTTAAGTAGTACGTATGGGAAGTAAATTTCGTGGATTCCACCAAGGAAGTGGATAACGATTGCACCCGGAGCTGAACCGCGAAGAATCTTCGGTCCTGCCAACCAGAATGCAACTAGTAGGCCAAGTCCTGGGCCTGGGTTTGACTCAAGCATGAACATGATTGACTTGCCCGTTTCTTCAGCTTCGACCGCTCCAATTGGAGCCAGAACACCGAAGTTGATGGCGTTGTTCAAGAACAAGATCTTTGCTGGCTCAATCAAGATTGAAGCCAAGGGCAAGAAGCCTGTATCAACTAGAACCTTCACACCGTTTCCGAGAACATCGGAGAACGCGTTAACGGTTGGTCCGATTCCAAGGAATCCAAGGATTGCCATAAGCATTCCGGTGATTCCTAGTGAGAAGTTACCAATCAACATCTCGAATCCGGTTGGGGTTACTGGGTCTAGCACAGCATCAATCTTCTTCAATACCCATGCAGCCAATGGACCAATAAGCATGGCGCCAAGGAACATAGGAATCGAAGTTCCAACAATCACACCAACGGTTGCAACAGCACCGATGACGGCACCACGCTGACCGTGAACCAAACGTCCACCGGTGTAACCGATGAGGATTGGCAATAGGTTGATGATCATTGGGCCAACCATTGAACTTAGCTCTTCATTTGGGAGCCAACCGGTTGGGATAAACAGTGCAGTCAGCAAGCCCCAGGCGATGAATGCGCCAATGTTTGGGATTACCATGCCGGCGAGGTTGCCACCGACTTTTTGAACGAACGACTTCCAGCCTGTGTGAGTGCCGTCACCCGCGGGGATGAAATTAGCCATGGGTACTACCTTCCTAATAAGGGTTTGTATTTATCAAATAGAGTCAGGTCAACTGCTTGCTTGCAGGCACGCAATCGGCTTTTCTCCGTCCATTTCCACTCGCTTCTCTGCCAGTGAAATTTATTGTTGGGCCAAAGCAATCTGGACCCCGCTTCCCGCAAGCGCATCCGTAAACGAAGCGTCGACATCGACGTTAGTCACTATGCGGTCAAAGCCTGAAAAAGCAGAAAACTTAGCCGGGTAGGTCGAGCCAAACTTACTGCTGTCGACCAAGAGGATTCGCTCCCGCGAGTTAGCCATCATCGTCTTTTTCACTAAGGCCTCATCGGTATCAAATGCCGTGGCCCCTGCTTCTAGAGAAAAGCCGTTGGCGCCAATGAAGCTAACCGAAGCGTTTAGCTCCCTCAGGTCCTCACAAGTCTTTGCGCCCACGGCGCTCAAAGTGGCGGGCCTAATTTTGCCGCCAAGCAAGTACGTCTGCGTAGTTGAATCAGCGATCTTGCCGGCCAAGGTCAAGTTGTTAGTTACGACCAACAGACCGGGCTTGTCTCTGAGATAAACAGCGAGGCATTCAGTGGTCGTGCCACCGTCAACAAAGATGCAACCCTCCTCGGGGATGAAGGAAGCGGCAACATCGGCCACCAGGCGCTTTTGATTCGGATTCTGTCCATAGCGCTCCGGGATTGTGAACTCGTGAGCAAATCTTTCAAGCGAAATTGCTCCGCCATGTACGCGGCGCAAAACGCCTCGGCGCTGAAGCACATCTAAATCTCTTCTAACGGTCTCCACTGCGACATCTAAGTTCGAGGCGGCTCGGTTCGCGTCAACACGACCATCTACTCGAGCCCACTCGCTCAGCTGTAGCCTTCGCTCTTCTGCCAACATCTTTGTTATCTCCGAAATTGCCTGCATCACTTGATAGAGGTTAAATTAGCAGTCTTTTCTCAGCTTAAAAGATAGAAACGGGCAGAAAACCACAATAAAAAGTAACAATTCGGTCACGTACTGAGTCGAGCTCGCTCATCTTGAACTAATCGCCACCAAAGATAAAAGGCCACAAGGGCGAAAAAGGCCCACTCGATTGCATAAAAAGCGGTCAACCAATTGACCTCTATTTCTTGAGCTCTAATGTCGATCGATATGCTCTCGACCGGAAGATCTATGCCGTCGCTGAGTATCAGGTAAACCGGAAAGCTAACTACCTGTTCGGGACTGTAGAGATTCACGAGTTGCGCGAGCGAAACCGAACCAAGGAAATCTTTAGATTCAGTTTCTTTGACTGCCTCGTTTGGCTCAACGAAGCCGGTGATGTTGTAATTCGAACTGTCCAGTTCGCTCTGTGCCATGCGAAGTTCCGTGACGTCCTGCGAGTAGCCTAGGGCAACTGTGAGGCTGACTAACTGGTCACCAATCTCGACAAAAGAGTTGGTTATGAGCCAATAACCTGGCACTAAATCATCGCCAACCAGCTGAAGGCGGTCCTGCACAATAAACGAGTTTTCTGGATCTAGAGTGACGTTCACAGTTGCAAGACGATCGTAGGCTCCAGGAGTAACGCCCTCGAGTCCAGCAAGTTCATCTAGTGAAACAGGTGCTAGCTCCTGCTCGCTGACGCCGACATAGCTGAATGTTCGCTGCAACTGCCACTGCATTAACAACGAGAAAGAGATTGCCACCAATGCGGCTATCGCTAGCCCCCCGAGCCATTTGGGCTTGCGAGCAATCGAGAAGAAACTGGGTTTCATTTAGATGTATGAATTCGCAACTACATCGACGCGCTGGAATTCTTTGACGTCTGAATAGCCGGTGGTGGCCATTGAGCGACGTAATGCTCCTATTAGGTTTGCGGTACCGTCTGCGGAGCTCGTGGGGCCCATCAAAATTTGCTCAAGTGGAGCATGTGAGCCAACCCACACTCGCTGACCTCTTGGAAGCGAGGGATTTACAGCCTCTGGACCCCAGTGCCACCCGTGCCCCGGTGCTTCGGCGGCTCTTGCAAGAACGGTGCCCAACATCACGGCATCCGCTCCACAAGCAATAGCTTTAACCATGTCGCCGGATGTGCCAAGGCCACCGTCAGCAATTACGTGAACGTAGCGACCACCGGATTCATCCATGTAGTCACGACGGGCCGCAGCCACGTCAGCAACGGCAGTAGCCATCGGGGCATGAATGCCTAAAACTTTTCTGGTAGCGCTAGCTGCTCCGCCGCCGAAGCCAACCAAGACTCCGGCTGCACCAGTGCGCATAAGGTGCAATGCGGCCGTGTAGGTGGCAGCTCCGCCCACAATCACAGGAACATCCAGTTGGTAAATGAATTCTTTAAGATTTAGCGGTTCTGTGCCTTGCGACACGTGCTCCGCAGAAACGGTATTTCCACGAATGACAAACATATCGACTCCGGATTTCAAAACAATCTCGGAAAACTCTGCTGTTCGCTGAGGAGAAAGTGCTCCAGCAAGCCTGACACCGGCGGCCCGAATTTCTCCAAGACGAGCCTTGATGAGTTCGGCCTGGATTGGTTGAGAGTAGACGCGTTGCAAAACTGCCGTGGCGTCCTCGTCCTTGGCGTTCGCGATTTCAGCTAACTGCTGGGTTGGATCCTCGTACCTAGTCCAGAGACCTTCCAAATCCAGAACACCGAGTCCGCCAAGCTTCCCGAGCGCAATCACGGTAGCGGGGCTCATTGCTGAATCGGTCGGTGCAGCGATTACGGGCATATCGAACTGGAAAGCGTCAATGCTCCAACTGGTTGAAACATCGCCTGGGTCGCGAGTCCTTCGGGTTGGCACAATTGCAATGTCATCGAATGCGTAGCCGTTGATTGCTCTCTTCGATCTGCCAATTTCTACTTCAGTCATTTTTTTATTGCCTGCCTATCGGGCGCCGTAGTTTGGTGCCTCTATGGTCATTTGAATGTCATGTGGGTGAGATTCGCGGAGCCCAGCTGTCGTAATCCGCACGAACTTGCCGTTTTGCTGCAGCTCTGGAATTGTGGCGGCTCCGACGTATCCCATTGAAGCTCTTAAGCCTCCGATTAGCTGGTGAACCACGGTTGGAACTGTCCCCCTATAGGGAACACGACCTTCGATGCCCTCTGGCACTAGCTTCTCTTCCTTCAGAACATCGTCCTGGAAGTAACGGTCTTTTGAGTAGGACTGCGCCTGACCGCGAGACTGCATTGCGCCAAGGGAGCCCATGCCGCGGTAGGTCTTGAATTGTTTGCCGCCCACATACGTAATGTCTCCGGGCGCTTCATCGGTTCCAGCTAATAGCGAACCGAGCATCACTGAGTTCGCACCGGCCACCAGAGCTTTGGCAATGTCTCCTGAATATTGAAGGCCGCCATCGGCGATGACTGGAACGCCCGCCTCTCTGGCTGCGAGCGCCGCCATGTGAACGGCGGTAATTTGAGGAACACCGACACCGGCGACCACTCTGGTCGTGCAGATTGACCCCGGGCCAACGCCAACTTTTACACCGTCAGCTCCAGCTTCGACAATTGCCCTGGCGCCCTCGGTCGTTGCCACGTTGCCACCCAGTACATCGGTGTGCTTTGCAAAAGGCTCATTTTTCAACTTCTTAATCATCTCGAGCACAGCTGAGTTGTGACCGTGAGCCGTGTCAACAACAAGAATGTCTACCCCGGTCTCAACAAGAGCCATTGCTCGCTCCCAGCCATCGGGACCAACGCCAACAGCTGCGCCAACTAATAGTCTCCCTGCTCCATCTTTAGAAGCATTTGGGTACTTTTCACTCTTGTCAAAGTCCTTCACGGTAATCAAGCCCTTGAGCTTGCCGTTGTCATCAATAAGCGGAAGCTTCTCAATTCTGTGCTGAGCAAGAAGTGCCATCGCCTCATCGGGGTGGATGCCAGCCTTGCCAACAATTAGGGGCATCGAGGTCATAACGTCCTTGACCAAGGTTGTCGTTCGTTGAACTTCAAGCACGAAACGCATGTCTCGGTTTGTGACTATGCCAACCAGCTTGCCGTCCTCGTCTATAACCGGAAGTCCGGAGACGCGGTAGCGGCCGCAAAGATCATCTACTTCTTGGATGGTTGCGTAGGGAGTAGTAGTAACAGGGTGAGAAACCATTCCGGCTTCGCTCCGCTTTACCAAGTCCACCTGGTCGGCTTGCTGCTCAATCGAAAGGTTGCGGTGCAAAATGCCGAGTCCTCCTTGGCGGGCCATGGCTATTGCCATGCGGGACTCGGTCACAGTATCCATAGGGGAGGAAATTAGCGGAATGTTAATGCTGATGTTCCGGGACACCATTGTTGAGGTGCCAACTCCCGAGGGGATAACGTCGGATTTTCCCGGCATCAACAGAACATCGTCATAAGTTAGCCCGATTAGGGAAAAAGGGTCTGAATACTCCAAAATAACCTCGCAACTGCTCGGGACGGTGTTAGACAATCCTACATAGCTAAGCCAAGCGAAATAAGAGCGAAATTTTTATTACGAAGAGGTCGCGGCGGCAACTGTGTATTGTTATCAATTGGTATTGTGTTGCAATACCCCTTTTAGGGTCAACTGTGAGCGACGCAGCTCACCCAGATATGGAGGACAGGTGAATTTCCTCTTCGTGGGCAATCCAAAACGTTTCCTGAAGCTCGTAGTAGTCGTGTTTACCGCTCTCATAATTGGCCTTGGCCTTCTGGTGTCACCGGCCCAAGCCGACAGCGTCGGAGAAGAGTTTGACCACGCCGTGCTCGGAAACGTCAAGATTAAAGGCGAACCAATTGGTGGGGTCCGAATTGTGGTCGAAGGGCCTTCCTATACCGCTGAGGTTCTGACCAGCGATGACGGAAGCTGGCTAATTGGGGTTCCGACTAAGGACACCTACAAAGTCACCCTCGACCAAGAAACACTTCCTGCAGGCATTGCTGTCTTGGAAGGTGGAGCCTCACAAGATGTCGACCTTGGACTTTCCGACCGCGTCGTGAAAAACTTTTTTATTGGTCAAGGTGAGCGCAATGAAGTTTCGTTCTTTGACCAATTCGTTGCGCGGCTTATTTACGGGATCAACTTCGGACTCATGCTCGGGCTTGCCTCGGTAGGTCTGTCTCTAGTATTCGGAACAACAGGTCTTTCTAACTTTGCTCATGGAGAGATGGTCACCTTCGGAGCTGTCGCTGCCCTAATTCTCGGTGTGGTTCTAGAAGTACCAATTTGGGTCGCGATTCCCGCGGCGGTGATCATTTCCGCCGGGTTCGGGTGGTCGATGGATGCCGGGTTGTGGAAACCCCTTCGAAAAAAGGGCCTGGGCATTGTTCAGTTGATGATCATTTCCATCGGCCTATCGCTGACTCTTCGGTACATAATTCAGTTCTTCATCGGTGGTGGAACCGAACAACTTCCAGGCTTTGATTCACCGAAGATTAATCTCTTTGGATCCGTTGCACTGAGCGTCAATGACCTCTACTCGATGGGCATTTCCATTGTTGCGATTGTTGCATTTGCCATCTGGCTACTTAGAACCAACACTGGAAAAGCTACGCGCGCAATCTCGGACAACCCGGACCTGGCCGCGGCCTCTGGTATCGACGTTGACAAAGTTGTTCGTCTTGTTTGGATTGTGTCCGCCGCACTCGCGGGACTCTCCGGAGTGCTTTGGGCTTATTTCCGACCAGGAATCAAGTGGGACATGGGAACGCAGATCCTGCTACTAATCTTTGCCGCGGTTACCCTGGGCGGTCTTGGCACAGCATTCGGTGCATTGATAGGAGCGCTCGTCGTGGGAGTTCTGGTTGAGACCTCGAGCTTGTTCATCCCTTCAGATTTGAAGTACGTCGGCGCCCTCGTCGTGCTGATTGGAGTACTACTCTTTAGGCCACAGGGCCTTATGGGACGAAAACAGAGAGTCGGATAGGAGGTAGCTCATGGACTGGGGAACAATTATAAATAACACCTTGGCAGGGCTGCTAACGCCCACCACAATTGCTTTTGCGCTTGCAGCACTTGGCTTGGCAATGCACTTCGGTTTTGCTGGCCTGCTGAACTTCGGTATCGCGGGATTCATGGCCATCGGTGCCTACGGGTACGCGATATCGGTTCTAACCTTTGGTTTCCCTTGGTGGGGCGGCATGATTGTCGGCATCATCGGATCTATCTTGTTCGCGATTCTGTTGGGCGTTCCGACGCTGAGACTTCGTGGAGACTACCTTGCAATTGTGACCATTGCGGCGGCTGAGATTGTGAGGCTGCTGTTCCTAACCACAGCCTTCACCGATGTCACTGGAAGCGCCGACGGTCTCTTTGGCTACAACAACGCTGGTGGATTCACGAATGCAAACCCATTCCCACCGGGCTCCTATGGTTGGGGACCTTGGACCTACAACTCCGAGACTCTTTGGGTTCTTACCTTTGGACTTGGAGTCCTAGCTGTTTGTGTTTGGTTTCTGTGGGCTCTTATGCGATCGCCTTGGGGAAGAGTCATCAAGGGTATCCGCGAGGACGAAGAGGCAATCAGGGCTCTTGGTAAAAACGTCTTCGCCTACAAACTTCAGGCACTTATCATCGGTGGAATATTCGGTGGAATGGGTGGAATTATTTACGCCGCATTCGCCAACGTTTCTCCGGGTGTGTACGTGACCTCAATCACCTTCTTTATCTGGACATCACTGCTACTCGGTGGTGCCGCAACAATTTGGGGTCCCGTTATCGGTGCCGTTATCTTCTGGACACTGCAGGCCTTTTTGTCAAACATCTTGCCGGAGCTCGCACTGGCGGGCATCTTGCCAGTGACCGGAACTCAAGCAGCAACATTGAGATTCGTGCTGGTTGGTATCGGGCTGATGTTGCTTGTGATTTACAGGCCACAGGGTATTTTCGGAGACAAGAGGGAGCTGACCTTTGTCAAATAGTGATGCACCAAAAAAATCAACCGGTCTACACATCGGAGAAGCCGAACCAGGCTGCAAGAAAACTGATCCAATGCTCATTATTGACCATGTCAAAAAGAGCTTCGGTGGCCTGACAGCAGTGGACGTCAAGCACCTAGAGATTCCGAAGAACGCCATCACGGCGCTTATCGGGCCAAATGGTGCGGGCAAGACAACACTGTTTAACCTGCTAACTGGCTTTGATACACCTGACACCGGCGAGTGGGAGTTCCTTGGGACCTCGCTATCGGGAGTCCCGAGCTACAAGGTTGCCCAAATGGGTCAAGTTAGAACCTTCCAGCTAACCAAAGCCCTCAGCCTGCTGACGGTGCTGGACAACATGAAGCTTGGCGCCAAGAATCAAGTCGGCGAAAGCATATTCCGCGCGCTGTTTCCAGGTTCTTGGAGAAAACAGGATGCTGAGATTGAAGTCAAGGCAATTGAACTACTGAAGCGGTTCAAGCTTGACACCAAGCAGGCGGACTTCGCGGCTTCTCTATCGGGTGGTCAGCGCAAACTTCTAGAAATGGCGAGGGCATTGATGACCGACCCTGTGTTGGTAATGCTCGATGAGCCAATGGCCGGTGTGAACCCTGCTTTGACCCAGTCTTTGCTTGGCCATGTGCTGGACCTGAAAAAAGAAGGTATGACTGTGTTGTTTGTTGAGCACGACATGCACATGGTTCGACACATTGCCGACTGGGTCGTCGTAATGGCCGAAGGCAAGGTCGTGGCCGAGGGCCCACCCGAAACGGTCATGAACGAACAGGCAGTAATCGATGCCTACCTAGGTGCCCATCAGGACACTGATCTTGGTGTTGTCACCGGAAGAATTAGCATCATCGACCAGGAGAAAGACAAATGACCCGAGTTGTAGATGTCAAGAACCTCACCGCCGGCTACTTACCCGGAGTGAACATCCTGAATGAGGCAAACCTCTACGCCGACAAGGGCGAACTAATCGGAATCATCGGACCCAACGGAGCGGGTAAATCAACCCTTCTGAAATCAATCTTCGGACTCGTTAAGGTTCGTGAAGGATCAATAACGCTAAACGGTGAAGACATCGTGGGTCAAAAGCCAAACCAGCTTGTAGCGAAGGGTGTGGGGTACATCCCCCAAAACAACAATGTCTTTCCTTCGCTCACCATTGAAGAGAATCTGCAAATGGGTGTTTTCCAAGATCCAAAAAGCTACGACAAGCGTCTTGAATTCGTAGTCTCTATTTTTGACGAGCTCGGCAAGCGCCTAAAGCAGCGCGCCGGCTCACTATCCGGCGGAGAACGTCAAATGGTTGCCATGGGCAGGGCACTAATGATGGAGCCAAGCGTTCTATTGCTTGACGAGCCTTCTGCTGGCCTTAGCCCCGTGCGACAGGATGAGGCCTTCCTTCGAGTCTCAGAGATCAACAAGGCAGGCGTGACCTGCATCATGGTTGAGCAAAACGCTCGTCGTTGCCTTCAAATCGCCGACCGAGGTTACGTTCTAGATCAGGGCACCGATGCCGTAACAGGCACCGGTAGAGAGCTCCTGAACGACCCACAGGTCGTCGGTCTCTACCTAGGAACTCTTGGCACCTAAAAAGAACCGTCCTCCAGGCTTTTTCGTCGCAATAGGTATGGCGATTGGTGTGGGTTTTGGCGTAGCGATCGACAACATTGGTCTAGGCATTGCCCTTGGGGTTGCCATCGGAGCAGCGTTAGAAGTGACCTTACGCAGGTCCAAGTAGAGTTACCAACCCCGTTCAGTTGGAGCAAAGTAACCCCTCGGCCACGCTGAGGGGTTACTTCTTTATGCGCTTTCAGCCACAAGCGGCTCTTGACATGGTTCCAGACGAAAGTGCCTGACACCCAGTCGTTGGATTTCAGTCAAGGCTAAAACGCTTGGTTAAGAGAGAACCCCCTCGGGCCCAAGCCCGAGGGGGTTCTCTTGATTGAAACTAGTTACTAGCCACGGATGGTGGCTGGAACGTTGTTTCCATCGAACTGCTGGATCAAGATGTTACCGTCTGTTGGGTCTCCAACGTCATTGAAGGTAATGTTTCCCGATGGACCGTCATAGTCTGCGGTTCCACCACCGTTGATGATGTCAGCACACTCAGCAAAGCTGGTGCACTTGGTGCCGTTTCCAGTACCTCCAGAAACTTCCTGAAGTTTCTCTGACATGTTGGCACCCTGGGTGCTACGCGCCTCTAGAGCAGCAAGTGCAAGCACTATAACTGCGTCATAGGTCTCAGGACCGTAAGCGTTTAGCTCCAAGGCTGCGTTGCCGCGTGCCTGCCAGTTGGCATCAAGCTTCGCAACGAAGTCAGCAATGTTTGCCTCGTTCACGCCTGGGTAGGTACCCTTAGCACCCTCAAGGGTGCCAGCAGCGAAGTCTTCAGAGTAGTTGGTTAGGTTACCGTCAACGAAGTAAAGCTTGTCACCAGGGAACTGGCTTGTTAGCTCAGGCACGATGGTCTTTGCCTCGTCGAATGTAATTAGAACGATTGCGTCTGGATCTCCGGCTAGTGCCTCAGCAATCTGAGCGGTGAAGTTAGTGTCACCAGTGTTGTAGGTAGGCTCAGCAATAACCTCGCCACCAGCAGCCTCGAAGGCAGCCTTGGTGAATGCAGCTAGACCGGTACCGTATGAGTCGTTTAGAACGATGAATGAGATTCTCTGGTGGCCATCTTCTGCGATTAGGTTACCCAGAACTTCGCCCTGAAGTACGTCTGAAGGAGCGGTACGGAAGTACAGTCCCTTGTCCTCGTAGTCAGTGAAGGCTGCTGAGGTGTTAGCTGGTGAGAAGTGAATTACACACTCAGCAATAACGCGGTCGATGAACTGAAGTGATACACCTGAAGATGCAGCACCAACGATTGCCTGAGCACCTGCGCCTAGAAGACGTGGGATTTCAGTGTCGTAAGCCTTGTTGTCGGTGTCACCAGAGTCGCCAAAAGTAGCGTCAATTGTGAGTCCCTTGTTGGCAGCGTTGATCTCGTCAATCGCTAGAGCAGCACCAGCTTCTTCTGGTGGGCCTAGGAAAGCGAGGTTACCGGTCAAAGGCAGTGCGGTACCTAGGTTTAGTACTAGGTCTCCATCCTGCTCAGGACCTAGCTCACAGCCGCCGGCGGTTGTTGTCGCTGCACAGCCAGCCAGAACAAGCGCCGAAACGCCTGCTGCAGACAAAGCCATGAGTGCACGCGACCTGTTGTTCTTTACGGTCATTGTTGCTCCTTGAAATAGCAATTTAAAATGCGAACACAGGCAGGGAGCCCGCGCGCTAACTAAAGCATACTAACTGCTTCATTTCATGGAGGTTAACGCACCGCCTAAAACTAAAAATCAAATCGACCCCGATAATAGATTCGTAGTTTTTGTAAGATATTTCAACGATATCGGTGAAAAAGAGCCCAGATACTAAGCAAAACATAACTATTTGCTCAAAAGTTAGATTGAGTAACAATTCTATTGCGAATCTAAAGGGCTTCCAAAATAGGGGAGATCGGCCTTCTTCGGAAGGCATCTGAGGTCAGAATCACCAGAGACACCCAAACCAATCCAAATCCGATCCAACGGACCGGAGGCATTTCCTCGCTCAATATGAAGTAGCCGGCTGAAAACTGCAGCACCGGCGTTAGGTACTGAATAAACCCGATCATCGAGAGGGGGATCCGACTTGCAGCAGCGCCGAACAAAATCAACGGCACCGCGGTCATTATTCCAAGGCCAATCAGGACTGCTGCCTCCATCGGGCCGCTTAGGAGCATTATCGGTCCGAAGGATGCCACGACAATTAGTTGAATGATGGCGATTGGCAGCACCGTCGCTGATTCGATTGTGAAACTCTGCAGGGCACCAATGTTTCGACCCACTCTGTTTTTCGCAAGCGAGTAGGTTCCAAAGCTCAACGCAAGAACAATAGCTATCCAGGGTGGGCGACCGTAGTCGACGGTCAGGACCAAGACCGCGATGAGTCCGACGCCTAGTGCCACCCACTGCATTCGTCTGAGCTTTTCTTTCAGTAAAACCACTGCAAACATGACGGTGACCAGTGGGTTTATGAAATAACCAAGAGAGGTCTCGATCACATTACCGGTAACAACCGCGACCACGTAAACCTGCCAATTGATAAAGATAAAAATCGCCGCGACTGCAACCCAGACAAGTTTTTTCGGGGTTTTTACCAGAGCCAGAATCTGGCCCCAGGTCTTGGTGATTGTTACCAAAATCGCGGCAAACAAAAAGCCAAACACCACTCGCCAAACGACAGTCTCAAAAGGAGAGGCAAATTTTGATAGCTGGAAAAGTAGCGGAAACGAACCCCAAATCAAATAAGCGCCTGCTCCAAATGCCAGGCCCACCGTATTTACAGAACGCTTCCTCACCTTGCAAGCCTAGGGGCATTAAACGCAAAAAAGGACCCGGATTTCCGGGTCCTTTTTTGTGAATTTCTAGCGTTCGATAACCGCAAGAATGTCGCGGGCTGACAGCACAAGAAAGTCCTGGCCATCGTAACGAAGCTCAGTTCCGCCATATTTGGAGAAGATAACAAGATCTCCAACTTTCAAGTCGACAGGGATGCGCTCGCCGTCTTCACTAAAGCGACCTGGGCCAACTGAAATGACCTCTGCCTCCTGGGGCTTTTCCTTCGCTGTGTCTGGGATAACCAGACCTGACGCGGTTACCTGCTCGGCCTCAAGCGGACGAACAACAACTCGATCTTCAAGTGGCTTAATAGAAACCGACACTGTTACCTCTTCTTTGTCTAAAGTTTGTGAATTAGCAGACTCCCATCGAGAGTGCTAATGCAACTTTAGGTGTTATCAAGCGCTTGGTCAAGGTCAGTAGCCGCTATCGACAGCGGTAAGTTTAATGAGTGCCCGATCTAGACGAGAAAATTTTTGGACCCGAAGCTAGTCAGTTACTTAGCAAGCTGGGCTTCCTGGACGCAAAAGCAGACCTACTCAAACTGACAACCGATCTTAGAAAGCAAGGATACGAACCTCAGCTAGTGGCTCTGTGCATCTCCCAAGCAAAACTGCGTTCAAGAGCGGTGTCAAAATTTGGCTCAGAGCTTGCAAGCACAATGCTCTTCACGGAAGAAGGCCTCGAGCAAGCAACTCGACAGCAAGTTGCCGCTTGGCATGCCCAAAAGTTCTTGACTCACGGAATCAAGTCGGTCACGGATCTTGGTTGTGGCATCGGCGGAGACGCACTGGCCTTCGCCCAGGCAGGGCTTGGGGTTGCGGCCCTAGAAAAGGACGAACTGACGGCCAAAATCGCACGGCACAATTTGGCTGACTACCCAATGGCAAGGGTCTCCATTGCTGATGCTCTCGACATTGAAGCCGAATCGACATCATTCTGGCTCGACCCGGCCAGAAGAAAACTCAGCTCAAAAGCAACAGGAAGAGTCATGCTCAAGCCCGAGGACTTTTCGCCGAATCTGAACTTCGCCTTTGAGATCGGTGGCAGGCGCACCGCGGGCATAAAGCTCGCCGGGAGCTTGCCTCACGAATTGATCCCGGAGGACTGCGAAGCAAATTGGGTATCTCATAACAATGAACTTGTAGAAACCGTGCTCTGGTTTGGGGAACTTGGCCAAAGTGGCAAAAGGTCAGCCCTTATTTTGGCCGACACGATAATTGAATATTCCGCTGACTTGATTCAGGCACCGATAAGTGAAGTTGGCAAGTACGTTTACGACCCCAACCCAGCACTGGTTAGGTCTCACCTACTTGGAGCGTTTGCGATTGAAAATGGACTCTGGGGCATCGCACCCTCAATCGCATACCTCAGTTCCGACATTGAACTTAGTTCGCCCTGGCTAAGGGGGTTTGAGGTGATGGAGTCCTTGCCGCTTGATGTCAAGAGGATTGCCAAGAGAATGAGTGAACTTGATATTGGAACACTTGAAATAAAAAAACGCGGAGTAGACATCACTCCTGAGCAGCTTCGACCAAAGTTGAAACTAAAAGGAAAAAACGCCGCCACCCTGATTCTCACCAGGGTGGGCGACGCTCGTAAAGCACTGGTCTGTCAGCCCCTCAGCTAACGACTAGCAACCTGTGACTAGTCGTCATGACCATGCATGCCACCGAATCCCCGCTGCAATTCGAACATGTCCTGCCCAAAAGGCTGGTGGCCAAATGACCCTGGCTCTACAAAAGCCGTAACGGAAGCTGCGAGTATTCCAAAAACAACCCACAATCCGATAGTCACATATCCGATGGTGACACCGGTAATTGCCAGCTTGCGACCGTTTTGGTCGGACCGCTTTATCTGAGCCAACGCAATGTGCCCGGTGATAATTGCAGCCACCGCACCAATGCTTGTAAGCGCAGTCGCCAAGGAGACAACTGCCAAGCTATTGAGAGAGCGCCAATCAAACCGCTGTCTGTTTACCACTGCTACTTCTGGTGCTTGTTCGGGATGGATCTGCTCAGCGGACTCTTGATCCTTTGCAGCGGATGAATCTTTCGATTTCTTCGGAACCTTGTCGGTCATAATCTATTTTCCTGTCTACTTATTAGTGACAGCAAAGCACCCTCCACTGGGAGTTGTTTGGGCGTTTCCTGAGCGTTAGCTGGGTGCGCTTAGAGCGTCTGGACTTTTGTGACCTCGAGGGTGGACTCCGCTCCGAAGCCAAGACCGCTTGGTGGCCGGCCGGCCATTATTAGCTGTGCACCAATGGAGGCAATCATTGCTCCATTGTCCGTGCACAGCGAAAAACGTGGAATCCGCAGCTCAATACCAGATTCGTCGCAGCGAATTTTTGCCACCTGCCGAAGCCGCGCGTTGGCAACAACGCCCCCGCCAAGAAGTAGTCGCTTGACCCCGTGAATCTCACAAGCATTGATTGCCTTGGTCAGCAGCACATCCACCACTGCCTCCCTAAAGCTTGCAGCGACGTCGGGCTTTGAAATCTCCAGTCCAGCATCGCTTGCCCTTTCAACGTGCCTTGCCACTGCCGTCTTGAGGCCCGAGAATGAAAAGTCAAACCTGTGAGCTTCCATGTCCTTTGGCAGCGACAATCCCCGTGGAAATCGAATGGCCTTTGGGTTGCCAGCCTCGGCCAGCTTGTCTATTTGCGGTCCACCCGGGTATGGAAGACCCAAAACTCTGGCTACCTTGTCAAAAGCTTCGCCGGCCGCGTCATCGATTGTTTCACCCAGTAGCTCAACATCATCGAGTAAGTCCCGCACCAACAGCAAGGATGTGTGCCCTCCGGAAACCAGGAGTGCAATCGTTGGTAGTGAAACTGTTCCATTTTCCAGCACGTCCGCACCCACGTGGCCCACCAAGTGGTTGACAGCGTAAATAGGCAAGTTGTGCGCTATCGCAAGCGCCTTGGCCGCTCCAATTCCAACCATCAAGGCGCCTGCCAACCCTGGACCATTAGCGACCGCAATGGCGTCGATCTGACTCATCGTGAGATTCGCGTCTTTGAGCGCTTGAGCAATGGTTGGCTTCAGCGCCTCGAGGTGAGCCCTTGCAGCGACCTCGGGCACAACACCGCCAAACTTCGCATGCTCATCCATGGAGCTGTGTAGAGCATTTGCAAGAAGTCGATTGCCCTTGACTATCCCGATTCCAGTTTCATCGCAGGTGCTTTCAACGCCCAGAACAATGGGCTGCTCAATTGCCAGTCTCATCACCAAGGCATCCATCCCGGAGGGCTGATAGTAGTTTTTTCGGACGTCAATTTGCTCAAATCCAAGCGAGCTGTAAAGGCTTACTGCGGCATTATTATCAACGCGCACCTCGAGAAACACCGCCTCTGAGCCGAGTGCCAAGGCTTTGGAAACCAACTTATTCACAAGCAGTCTCCCAAGACCCTTGCCTTGCCTGGAGGACGTGACGGCAAGAGTCTGAATATCACTCGAGAAACTTGCCGGAACAGAACTAAGGCCGGCATAGCCAACTAGTCCGTCGTCAAAGGCTCCAAAATAATCCGTGAATGTGCCTTCAAGTTCGGACCGAAAAGAGTCCTCTTTCCAAGCCTCGCCTGGAAATAGCTCGTTCTCCAACTTCATAAGCTCCGGAAGATCCGCGACAGTCAGTTCTCTAAATTCCATTAGCCGGTGACCCGCTTTCCAGCTGATGGGGTGGCATCGGGTGAGCGCAAATACAGCGCACTGGTGTCGGTTAGGTCTATCTTCTGAGTCAGTGCCCAAACTGCATACTCGCCTATTAGACCCGCGTTACACTCCCCGCTAACCGTTACAAAATCAGAGTGGCTCTCAAGTTCTTGGTGCGTTGCAACGCTCGGTGCTATTACCTCTACGCCGTCCTGAAATCCAGCTATAAAGAGCTCTTTGCGCTTCGCGTCCGCAACCACCAAAACTTTTCCAACCGGATGCTTTTTCGCAACCGCATTCAGAGTAATAACGCCGCAGGAGGGTATCGCCAGCGCCGTTGACATCGCTATGCCCGCTGCAACCCCAACCCGCAGGCCAGTGTATGGGGCTGGGCCACGACCAATCGCAACGAGCGTAAGGTCTGCAGGAACAATGCCGGCTTCTGTGAGTGCACCTCGAATTGCAAGGCCGATGTTTTCAGCGTGACCGAATCGATCCTCGAAGTTTATAAACGAAAGCCTACTAACTCCATCGAAGACAGCGGCGCTTGTGCCGGCAGATGTGTCAATTGCCAAAATCAAACGACACCCCCTGCCATCTTGGTCCGTGACCGGCGATTGACAACTCTCGAATGTCCTCTTGGCTAGATCTGTCAATTTCAATGAGCAGCCAATTTTCAAAACTGTCATCGATAAAGTCTCTGGGCCACTCAATAACGACAATTGAATTTGCGAAATCTATATCCAAGTCATCCAGCTCAATAGCCGATGACAGCCTGTAGGCATCAACATGCACAAACTTTGGTCCGTTCTTTGTGCGGTGTGTTCTTGCCAGCACAAAAGTAGGTGACTGAATAGTTCCGATGGCCTCGAGCCCCGCTCCGATGCCACGGGTCATAGTGGTTTTCCCAGCTCCCAACTTTCCAGAGAGTAAAACCAAATCCCCGCGTTGCAAAGTTTCAGCGAGCCTTGAACCAAATGCCTCCATGGCCTCTGGCGTTTCTATGATGAGCTTCATGGTTCTAGAAAAACCCGGTTTGCACGTCCACCGCTTCTCGTAACCACTTCGTAGTTCACGGTTCCAGCGCTTTCCGCCAGCTGCTCGGCAGTGGGTTCATTGCGTTCAGAGTCGCCAAAAATAATTACCTCATCACCGATTGAAATTTCGGCGTCGCCAACATCCACCACGAACTGATCCATGGCGATCCTTCCAACTACCGGGAAGAGCTCCTGGCCAATCTTTACTCTTGCCCCTTGAGAAATTCTTGGCATGCCCTCGGCATAGCCGAAGGGCACCAATGCGAGCTGGGTTGGCCTTTCGGTTTTGTACCTGTAACCGTAGGAAACCCCTTGCCCAGTAGGAACCAACTTGAGGTTCGCAATCTTTGCAATGGCGCTCATGACAGGCTTGACTGCTAAGCCCTCGAGTGCACGGTCTTCGAATGGGTTCAAGCCGTAAAGGACAATCCCGCAGCGCACCATGTCATACCTCATACCCGGATAGCTGATTGCCCCGGCCGAAGCGGCAAGGTGCTTGATTTCTATTTTTACTCCAGCGGCCTCCAGCATCGAATAAACCGAATCAAATACGACTTGCTGAGCAAAATCTTCTTGCTCCGAGGTATTTGCCAAATGGCTTAGAAGGCCTTGAACGTTTAGCTGCCTGGCCTGAATTATCTTCACAACATCCGGTATCTGGCCTGGCATGAAGCCGTTTCGGCCAAGACCAGTGTCCGCCTTCAAGTGAATCACGGCGTCCCTGGGCACGGATTCAAGCTGCTGGATGGTCGAAATGCCAAGAATGATGTTGTGCTCGACAGCGGACTGCAGATCGTCCTTTTGATCCAATAGCCAGCACATCACGGGAGCATTGATGCCCGCCAATCGAAGTGATATTGCCTCGTCTAAATCTGCAACCCCGAGAACATCCACCCCAGCTTTATCTAGAGCAGTTGCCACCTCGATCATGCCGTGCCCATAGGCGTTGGCCTTCACTACCGCCATTACTTTGGCCGGGCCAAAAGCGGATTTCAAGGCCAAATAGTTGGAGCAGATTCTCCCCAAATCAATTCTTAGTTCTCGCATCTAATTACCCTCCAGCACAACCATCGCAATTGCAAACCCGTTGTCATGAGAGATTGAAAGGTGGGTCGACAAGACCCCCATGGAACTCAGCGCCCCCGCACTTTTACCCGAGACAACCAAACTCGGCTTCCCAAGTTGATCAGTTTCTACTTCAACCTCTAGCCAAGAAAGCAACTTGGGGTTTCCCACGGCTTTTGCAAAGGCTTCTTTTGCTGCAAATCGAGCAGCCAACGACTCATCCTTTAGGCTTCGCTCTTTGTCTGTGAAGAGCCTTGCTGCTAGCGCTGGAGTTCGCTGGAGACTACTACTCAGTCTCTCGACTGAGCAAAGATCGGCACCTATTCCGATAATCACTATTCCACTGTGACGGACTTGGCAAGGTTTCTCGGCTGGTCAACGTCGAGTCCCTTGGCGTTCGCCAGCTCCATCGCGAATGCCTGAAGGGGTATAACTGCTAGCTGGCCGGCAAGTAGTGGCATGGTTTCTGGAATGAAGAAAACCTCATCGGCAAAGCCTGAGACCTCAGAATCGCCGACCTCGGCAATTGCTATGACGCGAGCTCCGCGAGCCTTTATTTCTTGAATGTTGGAAACCACTTTGGCGTGCAGTGAGCCCTCGCCTTTTTGAGATGGCACGATTACGATCACCGGCTGACCCTCTTCAATTAGAGCAATTGGTCCGTGCTTAAGCTCACCGGCCGCAAAACCTTCGGCGTGGATATACGCCAGCTCTTTCAGTTTCAGTGCACCCTCTAAAGCAATCGGGAAAGCGATATTTCTCCCTAAAAACAAAACCGAACTAGCCTTTGAGTAGCTCTTGGCCAGCTCGCCGATCTCCGAAATCGACTCTAGGACTTCCTTTATTTTTCTTGGCAAAGTAAGTAGCTCGAGCCCGATTTTCTTCAATTCCGCCTCGGGCATGCTCTTACGCTGCCAAGCAAGGACTAGTCCAACCAGTTGACCCGCCGTCACCTGCGCGGTGAAGGCCTTTGTTGATGCCACTGCCACCTCTGGTCCGGCATGGGTGTAAATAGTCGCATGAGCTTCCCTTGCCAAAGTTGCACCCTGCGTATTGCAAACCGCTAGCACCTTCGCGCCACTCTCAACAGCGTGGCGAACGGCCATCAGGGTATCCATAGTCTCCCCTGATTGGCTCATCGCAATAACAAGGGTTTTCGAATCTATCACCGGATCACGATACCTAAACTCGTGGGCGAGCTCAACGCTGACCGGGATACGAGCCCATTTTTCAATGGCGTACTTGGCGGCCTCCGCAGCATAAGCTGCTGTTCCGCAGGCGACGAAAACTATCCGCTCCACCTCAAAAAGTTGGTCGAGTCCCTGCATTTCAGCGAGGTTCACGGAGCCATCCGAAGCAATTCGACCCATCAGAGTGTCGCCAACCGCCTGAGGCTGATCAGCAATCTCCTTGGCCATAAACGATGGCCAGCCGCCCTTGGAGGCCGCGGTTGCATCCCAGCTAATCTCAAAGCTTTCCATTTCAACTGGCTTGCCGTGGAAGTCTGTGATCAAAACTGAATCCTTGCGTAGCTCAACGATTTGATCTTGACCAACCGCAACGGCGTGCTTGGTGTGTTCAACAAATGCTGCGACATCGGAGCCCAAAAAGTTCTCGCCGTCTCCCAAGCCAATTACCAGGGGTGAGTTTCTCCTGGCTGCTAGAACCAAGTCTGGGCTATCCTCGTGCACGCACAAAAGCGTGAAAGCGCCTTCTAGGAGATTCACCACTTGCCTAAACGCAGATGTTAGATCATTTGACTTGTCATATTCAATTGCCACTAGGTGAGCAGCAACTTCGCTGTCTGTCTCCGATGCAAAGGTGACACCACGACTGACTAGATCCTTTTTTAGAGAAGAAAAGTTTTCAATAATTCCATTATGGATAAGTGACAATTTCTGGTGAGTTCCACCGATATGAGGGTGAGCGTTGCCATCGGTTGGAGCACCGTGGGTCGCCCATCTTGTGTGTCCGATTCCAATGTTTGAATCACCTATTGGATTGTCCGCTAACTCTTTAACAAGCACTGCGACTTTTCCGGCGCGCTTGCGTGTTTCCAGTCCCTTAGCCCCAGATATAACAGAGATGCCGGCCGAGTCGTAGCCGCGATATTCCAATCGCTTTAGGCCTCCGATTAGAACCTCGAGAGCTGACCCCGGTCCGACATAGCCAACTATTCCGCACATGAGCCCCAATTCTAGGGCAGAATAGGCCCTTGTGAGCACAGCGCGCGGCACCGAAAGCCTTTCACCATATCTCGCCATAGAGCGAGCAGATTGGGCTGAGCTGGGTAATGCAACGCAACTTCCATTGACCGAACAAGAGGTCACAAAGCTACGCGGTCTGGGTGACTTTCTTGACATAAAGGAGGTCGCGGAGGTCTATCTTCCAGTGAGCCACCTGCTATCTCTTTACGCCACCTCTACTCAGGCCTTGCATCGAAACACCGAGGGCTTTTATGGAGCAAGGGCACAAAGAACGCCCTTCATAATCGGAATAGCCGGGTCGGTCGCCGTTGGGAAATCAACTGCCGCCAGGTTACTTAGAGAACTTATGGCAAGGTGGGAAGGCACTCCAAAAGTCGAGCTAGTCACCACCGACGGCTTCCTTTACCCGAATGCGGAATTAGAGCGTCGAGGGCTTCTTGCCAAAAAAGGCTTCCCTGAAAGCTATGACCGCAAAAGATTGCTGCAGTTCATCGCAGACATAAAATCAGGAAAGACCGGGGTCACTGCCCCGGTGTACGACCACCTGATCTATGACATCGTCCCGGACGAATTCGCTACCGTCAATGCTCCAGATGTTCTAATCGTCGAGGGACTGAACGTCTTGCAGCCTCCGTCTGCCGGGCAAGAAGTCGCGCTGAGCGACTATTTTGATTTCAGTATCTACATAGACGCGGATCCGGGCACAATCAAACAGTGGTACCTATCGAGGTTCGACCAACTTTGGGAAACGGCATTTCTAAACCCAAGATCTTACTTCCACCAGTTAACCACTGAGCTAACCAAGGAGCAAGCTATCGCTAGAGCGGCCGGCTTCTGGAGGGACATAAATCTTCCAAACTTGGAGCAAAACATCGAACCGACTCGATCAAGGGCCACCCTCGTAATGCAAAAAGGCGAAGGACACAGAGTTCAAAGGGTTCAGGTTAGAAAGATTTAGCTCTCGTCAACAAATCTAGTGTCGACACTCAGGAAACAGTCGGGCCTGTTCATGCCGGCAGCTGCCCTCTCTGCCGAGGAATCGTAGCGATTTTCTATCTCCAAGAAATCATCTAGCGAGCCAGGAACTGAAACTGCCCATATAAACTCACTGTTTTTATTGTCTACGTACATAAATTCAACATTGAAACCGAATTTGCTTCTGATCGGCAGAACCTCTTGATTCAACCAAGACCGAAAATCCTCGAGCATCCCTGGGACTATTTGATAACGTCGCAGCTGGACAGTCTTAGCCAAGAGCAAGCCGCGTCTCTACCATTCGAGCTATGCGATCAGCCCAGCCCTGTGCTGTTCCATGATCTGCGGCTTCCACCATTACCCTAACCAGAGTCTCAGTTCCGGAGGCCCTAAGCAATACTCGACCCTCGTCCCCAAGTTCAGCGGTTGCCTGGGAAACCAGCTCCTGCAATGCAGCATCATTCACCCGCGACTTATCGACGTCCGGCACGTTAATCAAAACCTGAGGAAAAACCGGCATCTCTGAAGCCAAATCAGCCAACGACCTACCGGTCTGTATCATCCTGGCTGCAATCTGGAGTCCAGTTAGGACTCCATCGCCGGTAGTTGCATACTGGGAAAAGATGATGTGACCGGATTGCTCCCCGCCCAGTGAGTACCCGCCCTCGCGCATCGCCTCAAGGACGTAGCGATCGCCAACTTGCGTTTCAACAATCTCAATTTCATGCTTTTTCATTGTTAGCCGAAGGCCTAGGTTTGACATCACGGTGGTGACCAGGGTGTTTCTGGCAAGGTCACCTGTCTCCTTCATGCTGATTGCCAAAATCGCCATGATGTGATCTCCGTCAACGATATTGCCAAGGTGATCAACTGCCAATGCACGGTCGGCATCTCCGTCGTGTGCGATTCCAAGATCAGCTTTATTTTCTAACACAGCTGCCTGCAGTGCGCTCAGATAGGTTGAGCCATAGCCCGCGTTTATGTTCAGTCCATCCGGATCCGCACCAATCAGAACAACTTCGGCACCGGCGTCGATAAAAGCCTGCGGAGAAATAGCGCTCGCAGCCCCATTGGCAGCATCTATAACTACCTTGAGTCCCTTTAGGCTGACTCGAACTGCTCCAAGGAGATGGATAAGATAGCGATCCTCAGCATCCGAGAATCTAGTTATTTTGCCAACCTCGGCACCAATCAAGTTATGGCTATTGCCAAACTCCGCTTCGATCTGGTCCTCGATCGAGTCTGGAAGCTTGTGGCCGCCTCGCGAGAAGAATTTAATTCCATTATCGGGCGCAGAGTTATGGCTTGCCGAGATAATGACGCCAAAGTCGGCGCCTATGTCTGCGGTCAAGTAGGCGGCCGCGGGAGTGGGAACGACGCCGGCATCGAAGACATCTATTCCGGACGCGGCCAACCCCGCTGAAACGGCAGCAGAAATGAAGTCAGAAGAAATTCTTGGATCGTGTGCGACTACGGCTCGAGGTCTTTCGCCGTTTTCCCTGGCAGTCTTGGCAAGAACGATAGCGGCAGCCTGAGCAAGCCTGAGAGCGAACTCGGCCGTAATTTCACGGCCCGCTGTTCCGCGAACTCCATCGGTGCCAAAAAGCCTGGCCATGGCGAAGTGCTTTGCTTAGCGCTTCGAGAACTGAGAGGCCTTGCGAGCCTTCTTTAGACCGGCCTTCTTGGACTCGATTATTCGTGAGTCGCGACGTAGGAAGCCAGCCTTTTTCAAGATGGCTCGGTTGTTGTCGGTATCCATCTCGTTTAGAGCACGGGAGATACCAAGTCTTAGTGCGCCGGCCTGTCCAGCGATTCCGCCGCCGTCGATGCTAGCTGTGACGTCATACGCACCCTGCAGCTCGAGAACAGTAAAAGGGTCGTTGATCAGCTGCTGGTGCAACTTATTTGGGAAGTAATCCTCGATTGACCGCTTGTTCACCGTTATTTTGCCGGTACCAGGAACTAGGCGAACTCGAGCAACTGCCTCTTTGCGTCGACCTAGGCCGGAGCCTGGCTGAGTGAGGTTGCCACGTGAGCGCACAGCCTTCACTGGCTCTGACTCGGTTGAGTAGGAAGTATCTGCTTCGACTTCTGGTGTCTCTTCGACTTTGTTATCTGCCAAGGTCTTTGTCCTTACTGGGCGATCTGATCGATGGTGAAAGGCTTGGCCTTTTGGGCCTCGTGTGGGTGGTTGCTGCCTGCGTAAACTTTTAGCTTGCCAATCAGCTGGTCGCCCAGCTTGTTCTTTGGAAGCATTCCGCGAATTGCCTTCTCGACAGCACGCTGAGGGTTCTTCTCCATTAGGTCGGAGTAAGAGGTAGTGGTCAAGCCGCCTGGGTAGCCGGAGTGACGGTAAGCCTTCTTCTGTGCCAGCTTGTCGCCGGTTAGCACGACCTTCTCAGCGTTGACGATGATGACAAAGTCACCGTTGTCCATGTGAGCTGCGAATGTTGGCTTGTGCTTGCCGCGCAGAAGTACTGCTGCGTGAGACGCAAGGCGTCCCAGCACGATGTCCGTGGCGTCAATGACAAACCACTCGTGGCTCAGCTCGCTGGCCTTTGGCGAATAAGTACGCACGCTAAATTACCTCATAGTTTCGTTTGTGTGATTCCGCCCTATAGAAAAGCGGTTTCAAACCTGCCGGCAATGCCGGACCAAGGGCTAAGTCTAGGGGATTGATAGCCGCCTGGTCAAACAGAATTATCACTGGTTTCTCGCATCACGCGGTTTAAGATCGCTTGCTTGGCATACTCCGCTGGTTCGGGGTAGTCAATTGACTCCAAACTCAAGCCCTTGGCGTCGATTGTCTTGAATTTATTGGCACGTTTGCCTGTTTTTTGGACCGCGACAAGGTCTTGAACACTTAGACGTCCATCTGAAACCGCAATGATTGATCCCACCAGAGACCGAATCATGTTGTGGCAAAAAGCATCCGCGTGAATATCTATTGTGATTAGACCATTCTCTTGCCGTAAAACCTCAAAAACCGTAAGGTTCCGAATTGTGCTGGCCCCGGCCCTGGGCTTGCAGAATGCGGCGAAATCCTTCAGGCCAACTAGTTTTTTGGCGGCCGAGTTCATGACTTGAACATCGAGCAGTCGCTTGTGAGTAAGGGTATAGCGGACCGTCATTGGGTCTTTTTTAAACTTCGGATCGGCAATTGTGTAGCGATAGCGTCTTCCGACGGCGCTGAATCTGGCATCGAAATCGGAAGTTATCTGGCTAATATCTAGAATAATCAGGTCCTCGGCGATGAGGGTGTTCAGCCTAAAGGCGTTCAATGGATCTCGCCCTATGCGAGAAAGTCGCTTCTGGGGAACATCCAGGTGACAAACTTGGTGCTTTGCATGGACGCCGGAATCGGTTCTGCCGGCAACGCGCATATCGAAATCGGTTTTACTTTTTCCAAAAACTTTTTCAAACATTTTGACCAAGTCGCCCTCAACGGTGCGAAGACCTGGCTGCTTTGCCCACCCAGCAAAGTCGGTTCCGTCATACGCAAGGTCTACCCGAAAGCGAACAAGCCCGCCAGAATCACTAGCGGGCTTGTTCATGTCAATCTTCTTCGTGGCTCTAAGCCTTAGGCTCTTCAGCCTCTTCGGCTGGAGCTTCGGTAACTTCTGCTGCCGAAGCCTCAGGAGCTTCCTCGGCTGGAGCTTCGGTAACTTCTGCTGCTGGAGCTTCAGTCGCTTCAGCATTCTCAACTTCGGCCACTGGGGCTTCAACAACTTCCTCAACAACCTCTTCAATAACTGGCTCAGCTACTGCGGTGGTTGCTACGTTGTTGACTGGCTTTGACTTAGAGGTCTTTGGCTTGGGCTGTACCTGCTCCAACACAAGCTCAATGACTGCCATAGGCGCGTTGTCGCCCTTACGGAAGCCAAGCTTGGTGATGCGGGTGTAACCGCCCTCACGGTCAGCAACTAGAGGTGCAATCTCCGTGAAGAGCTCGTGGACGATGTTCTTGTCCGTGATCTGTCTCATGACTCGACGTCTAGCCGCTAGGTCGCCGCGCTTTGCGAACGACACCAAGCGCTCGGCAACCGGGCGCAGGCGCTTGGCCTTGGTCTCGGTTGTGACGATTCGCTTGTGCATGAATAGTGAGGTGGCCATGTTACGAAGCATCAATCGCTCGTGAGCAGGTCCGCCTCCTAGGCGTGGTCCCTTAGTTGGTGTAGGCATTGGTTTCTCCTTGTATTTCTAAAGGTTAGATCTGGTCTTCATCGAAGCCGCCACCGAAGTAAGCGGAATCAAAACCCGGGACGGCGTCCTTGAACTTCAGCCCAAGCTCAGTGAGCTTGTCGCGTACTTCATCAACGGACTTGGAACCGAAGTTGCGAATGTTCATCAACTGGTCTTCGCTTAAAGCAATTAGCTCTAGTACGGTGTTGATTCCTTCGCGCTTAAGGCAGTTATAAGAACGAACCGTTAGGTCCAAGTCCTCAATTGGAGTGCTCAGTTCATTGGAAGCAGCGACCTCCACTGGTGCGGGTCCAATTTCAATTCCTTCGGCCTCATCGTTTAGTTCCTTGGCTAGACCAAACAACTCAACCAATGTAGAACCGGCGGAAGCAACTGCATCGCGTGGCTCAACTGACTGCTTAGTCTCCACGTCAACAATCAGCTTGTCAAAGTTAGTGAACTCACCGGCACGAGTCGCCTCAACTCGGTAAGAAACCTTCAGCACTGGGCTGTAGATCGAGTCAACTGGAATTACTCCGGCTTCGGCATCCGGATTACGGTTCTGGGAAGCTTGGACGTAGCCACGACCGCGCTCAATGATGAACTCGATTTCTAGCTTGCCCTTAGCGTTCAAGGTTGCAAGAACTAACTCTGGGTTGTGAACTTCAACACCGGCTGGGACCTGAATGTCCGCGGCCGTTACTGGACCAGCAGCACTCTTGGTCAAGTGAGCAACCACCGGAGCGTCATGCTCCGAGGAAACCACAAGGTTCTTGATGTTAAGAATTACCTCAACAACGTCCTCCTTAACACCCGCGATTGTTGAAAACTCGTGGCTGACGCCTTGGATGCGAATGTTTGTTACCGCTGCACCCGGAATCGAGCTGAGCAAAGTGCGTCGCATCGAGTTACCGAGGGTGTAGCCGAATCCCGGCTCAAGCGGATCCAAGATGAATCGTGAGCGGTTTGGTCCTAGAACTTCTTCGTGCAATGTGGGGCGCTGTGCAATTAGCACTATTGGTTCCTTTCATCTGAACATCCACTATTTGATGTTCGTCATGGAAACACGCAGGCGGGCACCTGTGTGCGTGAGGCGTTAGATTTTTTTAGTTATACGCGGCGACGCTTTGGTGGGCGGCAACCGTTGTGAGCCTGTGGGGTCACATCGCTAATTGAGCCAACCTCCAGGCCGGCGGCCTGCAGCGAACGAATTGCTGTCTCTCGTCCAGAGCCGGGGCCCTTTACGAAAACATCAACCTTGCGGATACCGTGCTCCTGAGCCTTGCGGGCAGCAGACTCAGCTGCCATCTGGGCTGCAAAAGGAGTTGACTTACGCGAACCCTTGAAGCCAACATCTCCAGAAGACGACCAGGAGATAACTGCTCCGGTTAGGTCGGTGATAGTGATGATGGTGTTGTTGAAGGTCGAGCGGATATGCGCCTGACCTACTGGAATGTTTTTCTTGTCCTTGCGACGAGGCTTGCGTGCTGCCGCGGATGCTTTAGGGGCTGCCATTTGATTTTCTCCTAGATCCTATGAGCCGCGACTAGCGGGCTGCCTTCTTCTTGCCTGCTACGGTGCGCTTTGGACCCTTGCGTGTTCTTGCATTGGTCTTGGTGCGCTGTCCGCGGACCGGAAGGCCCTTACGGTGACGAATTCCTTCGTATGAGCCGATCTCAACCTTGCGGCGAATGTCTGCTGCAACTTCACGGCGAAGGTCACCCTCAACCTTGAAGTTCTGATCAATGTTGTCGCGAAGTGCGATCAACTGATCATCAGTCAAGTCTTTAACTCTTATGTCTTCTGAGATGTTGGTGGCCGTCAGAATCTCGCGTGAACGAGTTGGGCCAATTCCATAGATGTAGGTAAGGGAAATCAACACTCGCTTATCGCGAGGGATGTCTACTCCGGAGATACGTGCCATTATTTTTCTTTCGTCTTTTTGAAGGTCTGGGACAGCTCCATCTCAACTTGGCAAGTTGAGCCCCGGCCTTCAAACCGAGGGTTAGCTTTCGCTTGGTGCTGGCTTTTACTATTTAGTTTTTAGCCGGGGCTTGTTAGCCTTGGCGCTGCTTGTGACGAGGGTTCTCGCAAATAACCATCACGTTTCCGTGACGACGAATGACCTTGCACTTATCGCAGATCTTCTTGACGCTTGGATTAACCTTCATGCTTTTTCTTTCTACTTGTAGCGGTAAATTATGCGGCCGCGAGTCAGATCGTATGTCGACAGCTCAACTATCACGCGGTCTCCGGGGAGAATGCGGATATAGTGCTGACGCATCTTTCCCGAGATGTGGGCTAAAACTAGGTGACCGTTTGTTAACTCCACCCGGAACATTGCGTTGGGTAGGGCTTCAACGACCGATCCCTCGATCTCGATAACGCCATCTTTGTTGGCCATGCACTCACTTAATCACTACTGGTTTAGCGTTACGAACGCGCAAAAACTCTTAAAAATCTCAAAGGTTTTCACGCAGAAACGCCAAGTCGCAATTCTAAGGGGTAATTGCCGCGAAAGCTAGTGGCTAATCCAAGAATACGGGGGTAATCCCAAAGGGCATTAAACCTTCGACACCGCCATCGACCGCGGTCAGGACCCAAATACCATCGTCGTGCACTGCAACGGAGTGCTCCCAGTGAGCACCGTCCGAATTGTCGCGCGTGGCGACACCCCACTCATCATCAAGAACAAAGGTGTCTTTATCGCCGAAGGTAATCATCGGTTCGATCGCGATACAGAGCCCAGGCTGCACCTTTGGCCCATCATCACGAACTCGATAATTGAATACAGCCGGGTCCTCATGCATAGATCTCCCGATACCGTGACCCACGTACTGCTCTAAAATCCCATAGGACCCTTTGGCAAGGACGTAATCTTGAACCGCGACTCCAACTTCATTTAGCTTCTTTGCAGTCGCCAAGGCGGCTATTCCGGCCCAGAGAGAACCCTCACACACATCCGATAGCCTCTGGCGCTTCAGAGCAAGCTCACCGGTGGCACCTGGCACCACCATAGAAAATGCGCTGTCACCGTTCCAGCCTTCTATTTCGGCTCCACAGTCAATCGAAACTAAATCCCCGGCTTCCAAAACAAGATTGGACGGTATTCCGTGGACCACGGTTGAATTCACGGACGCGCAGACGGTGTGAGAATACCCTGGCACCAGCTGAAAGTTTGGAATTCCGCCACCGGCGCGAATTGTCTTTTCCGCTATTTGATCAAGTTCAAGGGTTGTAACCCCGGGCTTGATGGCGGCTTTCACATTTGCAATGGCCTTGGCGGTGAGCAAGCCAGCTGTTCGCATTTTGCGAATTTGGTCCGGTGTTTTTAGCTCGTAGCTCTTACGCATCTTCACTTAGGCCGCGCGCATTCAAAACCTCGGAAATCCGAGCAGTGACGACATTGACTTCACCAAGCCCATCCACCTTTGCCACTAGCGAACGTGATGCGTAGACATCAATAAGAGGGGCAGTTTGCTCCTCGTAAATTGTCTGACGCTTACGAATGACCTCGGGGGTGTCATCGGTGCGACCCTGCTCTTTAGCTCTGTTTGCGAGCCTGGAAACCAGCTCTTCCCTGTCGGCCGTCAACTGAACAACTACGTCTAGTTGCGTGCCATTCTGGGCCAAAAACTCATCAAGCTTTTTGACCTGATCTAGAGTTCGTGGATACCCGTCTAGCAGGAAGCCATTCAAAACATCCGGCTGGGAAAGTCGATCTTTCACCAAAGCGTTGGTGAGGGTGTCCGGCACGTATTCGCCGCGGTCCATGTAGCCCTTAGCCCCAACACCGAGAGGAGTCTCTTCCGCAACGTTCCTTCGGAAGATGTCGCCCGTCGAAATTGCAGGTATTGAGTAACGAGTTGCAAGGAGTGCCGCCTGAGTCCCCTTGCCGGCGCCCGGAGGGCCGATCAAAAGGATCCCGATCACTTGAGGAGGCCCTCGTAGTTTCGCTGCTGCATCTGAGCACTGATTTGCTTCACAGTGTCCAGTCCAACACCAACGATGATCAGGATTGAAGTTCCTCCAAATGGGAAGTTTTGATTGGTTCCAATAGCAGTGAATGCAACCAACGGAATCAGCGCGATCAAACCTAGGTAGATAGCGCCCGGGAAAGTGATGCGGCTGATGACATACTGCAAGTATTCGGTGGTCGGACGACCAGCCCGAATACCAGGGATGAATCCGCCGTAGCGCTTCATGTTGTCGCTGATTTCCTCTGGGTTCAAGGTGATAGCAACGTAGAAGTAAGTGAACCCAACGATTAGCAAGAAGTACATTGCCATGTAAAGCGGGTTGTCGCCGGAGGTTAGGTATGTAGAAATAAAGCGCACCCAAGGTGACACTTGACCAGTTGTTGCATCCGGCTGGTTGAACTGAGCCAATAGTGCTGGCAAATAGAGCATTGAGGAAGCGAAAATAACCGGGATAACTCCAGCTGTGTTTACCTTCACTGGAATGTAGGTTGCCTGACCACCGTAGGCCTTGCGGCCAACCATGCGCTTGGCGTACTGAACTGGAATTCTTCGTTGCGACTGCTCAACAAGAACAACTAGTCCCACCACAAGGAAACCGACCGCCATAACCATGACGAAGATTTCGATGCTTCTGGTCTGAAGAATCTGAAGCAGGCTGGATGGGAAGGTCGAGGCGATTGAAGTGAAAATCAAAAGCGACATTCCGTTTCCAACACCGCGCTCGGTGATGAGCTCACCGATCCACATGATCAAACCGGTTCCAGCAGTCATTGTCATCACCATCAAGGTGATGGAAAGCGGTCCAGTATCAACCAGAATCGGAAGCGTACAGTCAGCTCCGAACAGTGCGCCCTGTCTTGCAACAGTAACCAAAGTGGTTGCCTGGAGTAGTCCAAGAGCGATTGTTAGGTAACGGGTGTACTGAGTAAGTTTTGCCTGGCCGGAAGGGCCTTCTTTGTGAAGGGTCTCGAAGCGAGGAATTACAACTCTAAGCAACTGGGTGATGATCGAAGCCGTAATGTACGGCATAATTCCCAGGGCGAAGATGGAAAGCTGCAGGAGCGCTCCACCGGAAAACAGGTTCACTAGTTCATACAGGCCAGAAGTCGACTGACTCTGATCAAGACATTGCTGAACATTCGAGTAATCAACGTTTGGGGCTGGAATGAACGAGCCCAATCGGAAGATCGCAATCATGCCGAGCGTGAACGCCAGCTTGTTGCGCAGATCCGGAGTACGGAATGCGCGAGCTATTGCACTAAACAAAAGTGAACCTACTCCCCTAGATGATTAGGCGTTGACGCTGCCGCCGGCAGCTTCAATCTTGGACTTTGCTGACTCGGAAACCTTGTCAACACTAATCTCTAGCTTAACCGACAGGTCACCCCCACCAAGAACCTTGACTGGCTTGTTCTTGCGAACAGCCCCCTTGGCCACTAGGTCCGAAATTGTCACAGCTCCACCCTTTGGATAAAGCTCAGTTAGCCTCTCAAGGTTTACTACCTGGTATTCCACCCGGAATGGGTTCTTGAATCCACGTAGCTTAGGTGTACGCATAACTAGGTTCACGCCACCACCCTCAAAGCCCAGACGAGTAGTTGTGCGAGCACCGGTACCCTTGGTACCTCTACCTGCAGTCTTACCCTTTGAACCCTCACCAAGACCCTTACGAGTCTTGTCCTTCTTGGCACCCTTTGCGGGGCGAAGGTGGTGAAGACGCAAGATCTGAGACTTCTCAATCTTTTCAGCCGGCTTCTTCTTCGACTTGGCAACCGCTGGCTTTGCAGCAGCAACAACCGGAGCCTTTTCGGCAACTGGCTTTGCAGCAGCTTTCGGTGCGGCGGCCTTGGCAGCTGGCTTTGCAGCAGCTTTCGGTGCGGCGGCCTTGGCAGCTGGCTTTGCAGCAGCTTTCGGTGCAGCAGTCTTTGGTGCAGCAGCCTTAGTTGCTGGCTTTGCAGCAGCTGGCTTCTTTGCAGCCGGAGCCTTGGCAGCTGGCTTTGCAGCAGCTGGCTTCTTCTCGGCTGGCTTCTTCTCTTCAGCCATTTAGTCGATCTCCTCAACTTTAACGAGGTGGGCAACAGTGTTTACGAGGCCGCGGTTGGACTTAGTGTCCTCGCGTACAACGATGTCACCGATGCGCTTCAGTCCCAGGGTGCGAAGTGAATCGCGCTGGTTTTGCTTTCCACCGTTTGAACTTTTCAATTGGGTCACTTTGAGACGAGCAGCCATTAGACACCAGCCTTTTCAGTCTTTTCAGTCTTCGCTGGCAACAGACGTGCTGGCGCTACCTCGGCAAGAGTCTTACCACGACGTGCTGCCACGGCGGCTGGTTCCTCTAGCTGACGCAAAGCCTCGACGGTTGCATGAACAATATTTAGTGTGTTGGAAGATCCGAGCGACTTTGAAAGTACGTCGTGAACTCCGGCGCACTCCAGAACTGCACGAACTGGACCACCGGCGATAACACCGGTACCTTCGGACGCCGGGCGCAATAGAACAACGCCAGCTGCAGCCTCGCCCTGGACAGGGTGAGGAATTGTTGAGCCAGCACGTGGAACGCGGAAGAAGTTCTTCTTCGCATCCTCGACGCCCTTGGCAATCGCAGCTGGAACTTCTTTTGCCTTACCGTAACCAACGCCAACGGTTCCATCGCCATCTCCAACCACAACAAGTGCGGTGAAGGAGAAACGACGGCCACCCTTGACCACCTTGGAAACACGGTTGATTGTCACAACGCGCTCCAAGAACTGGCTCTTAGGCTCTTCACGCTCACGACGGTCGTTCTTTGGTCCACGATCACGTGAACCACGACGCTGCTCGCGCTCGTTCGGGTCGACAGTAGTTACTGGTGCCTCAGTGGTTACTGCGGCATCGGTAGCTGCTGGAGTCTCGGTAGTTGCGGTAGCTTCAGCCACTGGCACTTCCTTCTTTTCTTCGCTCAAAGCACTAGTCCTTCCTCGCGAGCCGCGGCAGCAACAGCTGCAACGCGACCTGCATAGCGGTTACCACCGCGGTCAAAGACCACTTCGGAAACGCCGGCCTTCTTGGCACGCTCAGCAATTAGCTTGCCTACCATTGTGGCCTTATCGGTCTTAGTGCCGGCTACTACGCGCATATCCGCTTCCATGGTTGAGGCTGAAGCGAGGGTCTGACCCACACCGTCATCAACCAGCTGGACGAATAAGTGACGTGCCGAGCGAGTGACAACTAGGCGAGGGCGCATTGCTGTGCCCTCAATCTTCTTACGCAGACGAACGTGACGACGGCCACGGGCGGCTGACTTTGACTTGCCTCTAGTTCCTAGAGCCATGATTACTTACCAGCCTTTCCGGCCTTGCGACGGACTCGCTCGCCTTCGTAACGAACTCCCTTGCCCTTATAAGGCTCAGGCTTACGAAGCTTGCGAATGTTAGCTGCCATCTCTCCGACAGCCTGCTTGTCTATTCCCGACACGATGATCTTGGTGTTTCCTTCGACTACCAGCGTGATGCCCTCCGGAGGAGTTACAAGCACTGGGTGGCTGAAGCCAAGAGACATTTCCACGGTCGCACCCTTGAGCGCCGCACGATAACCGGTTCCAACGATTTCGAGAGCTTTTGTGAAGCCCTCGGAAACGCCGTGAACATTGTTAGCGATTAGTGAACGGGTTAGTCCGTGAAGTGACTTTGAAACTGCCTCGTCGTCTGGACGAGAAACAATAACGCTGCCATCTTCTTGTGAAACAGTGATTGGTTTAGAAACGGTGAGCTTTAGCTCGCCCTTTGGGCCCTTGACTGCAACATCCTGGCCATTGATTTCAACGGTCACGCCTGCTGGCAGCGGAATGGGTAGTTTTCCAATTCTCGACATTATTGCTTACCAGACGTAGGCGAGGACTTCCCCACCTACTCCCTTCTTTGAAGCCTGGCGGTCAGTTAGTAGACCGCTAGAGGTGGACAGGATTGCAACGCCCAAGCCGCCAAGCACCTTGGGTAGCTCGGTGGACTTTGCGTAAACGCGAAGACCTGGCTTGGATACACGCTTGATACCAACGATGCTGGTCTCGCGATTTGGGCCGTACTTCATGGTGATGTGCATGGTCTTACCGACTTTTGCATCCTCAACCGTGTAAGAAGCAATGTAACCCTCTGACTTTAAGATCTCAGCGATTGTTCCTTTTAGTTTAGAAAAAGGAACGTTCAGTGATTCGTGGTGAGCCATGTTCGCATTGCGCAGCCGGGTCAGAAAGTCTGCTACCGGATCTGTCATTGTCATAATGTGTCTGCTTTCTCGAAGCGGTTTCCAGGTGCTTTACAAGCACAGGGACCTTCCTCAATCGTGTTATTAGGCCTGGAACGGGAAACCGAGCGCCTTTAGAAGCGCACGACCCTCGTCGTCAGATTTTGCTGTTGTTACAACTGTGATGTCCATACCGCGGACGTGGTCAATCTTGTCGATGTCAATTTCGTGGAACATTGACTGCTCGGCTAGACCAAAAGTGTAGTTTCCGTTGCCATCGAACTGCTTTGGCGATAGGCCGCGGAAGTCACGAATACGAGGAAGCGATAGCGATAGCAAGCGGTCTAGAAACTCCCACATGCGGTCGCCACGCAAAGTAACGTGGGCGCCAATTGGCTGGCCCTCACGAAGCTTGAACTGCGCGATTGACTTCTTCGCAATGTTGACCTGAGGCTTCTGCCCGGTAATTGCGATTAAGTCGCGAATTGCACCCTCAATCAGCTTGCCATCTCTAGCAGCCTGACCAACACCCATGTTGACAACGATCTTGGTTAGACCAGGAACCTGCATTGGGTTTGTGAATGAGAACTCTTCGGTCAGAGTCTTCACGATCTCGGTTCGGTACTGAAGTTTTAGACGAGGAGTGGTCTCGGCACCTGCTTTTTTATATCCGGTTGCCATTAGAACTCCTTCCCACTCTTCTTAGCGATGCGAACCTTGGTGGTAACACCCTCTTTTGAAGTGGTTATCTTGAAGCCGACCTTGGAGGGCTTCTTGGTGCTTGGGTCTACCAAGGCCACGTTAGATACGTGAATCGGTGATTCCATAGTCTCAATGCCACCGGTCTTGCCACCGCGATCGGACTGACCGACGCGGTTGTGCTTCTTGACCATGTTGACACCCTCAACGATGACCTTATTGGTCTCCTTGATGACTTTTAGCACGTGGCCCTGCTTGCCGCGGTAACCACCGCGCTCTTGCTTGCCTCCAGTGATGACCTCGACGAGGTCGCCTTTTTTAATTTTTGCCATGATTTACACGACCTCCGGTGCTAGCGAGATGATCTTCATGAAACGCTTTTCACGAAGCTCGCGACCAATTGGTCCAAAAATACGGGTTCCGCGAGGCTCTCCGTCAGCCTTGATGATGACTGCCGCGTTCTCGTCGAACTTCACGTAAGAACCATCTGCACGCCTAGTTTCCTTGACGGTGCGAACGATGACTGCCCTTACGACTTCACCTTTTTTGACGTTTCCGCCTGGGATGGCGTCCTTGACTGAGGCGACGATAGTGTCACCAATACCCGCGTAACGACGGGTGGAACCACCCAGTACGCGAATCGTCAGGAGCTCCTTGGCGCCCGAGTTATCGGCCACCTTGACCCTGGATTCTTGCTGTAGCACTTTTTTTCTCCTTGCTTAGTGAATAACGATTCCGACCGTTATTCGCGGGGTGTGTTACTTAGCCTTTTCGAGGATCTCGACTAGGCGCCAGTTCTTTGTTGCCGCAATCGGGCGAGTCTCGTCAATTACCACGAGGTCACCGATACCGGCACTGTTTGTTTCGTCATGTGCCTTAACCTTCTTGGACACGCGGAGCACCTTGCCGTAAAGCGGGTGCTTCTTGCGATCTTCCAACAAGACAACGATGGTCTTGTCCATCTTGTCCGAAACTACGTAGCCCTGACGTGACTTGCGGTAGCCGCGAGTCACTTCCTTTATTACCTTCGGGGTCTTAGCTGTCTTTGGCTTAGACGCCTTCGGGGCCGCTTTCGCAGCAGGCTTTGCAGCCACTTTGGTGGCTGGCTTAGCTGCAGCCTTAGCTGCTGGCTTGGTTTCTTCTGCCATTTTTATGCCTCCTCTGTCTTAGCTGCAGCCTCTTCAACGGCTGGCTTCTTCTTGGTAGCAGCCTTTGCAGGTGCTGGAACCGGAACCGCACGAATACCCAGTTCACGCTCACGCATGATTGTGTAGATGCGGGAAACATCGCGCTTGACCGCTCTTACCCGACCATGAGCATCTAGCTGGCCGGTAGCCGACTGGAAGCGCAGGTTGAATAGCTCTTCCTTGGCCTTACGAAGCTCTTCTACCAAAACCGAAGATTCGATTTTGTCTAGATCCTGTGGGGATAGGTTCTTTGAACCGATCATTATGCGTCACCTTCTTCACGCTTGATGATGCGAGCCTTTAGCGGGAGCTTGTGGATCGCACGAGTCAAAGCCTCTTTGGCAATGTCCTCTGATACACCGCTTAGCTCGAAGAGCACGCGGCCAGGCTTTACGTTTACTACCCACCACTCAGGAGAACCCTTACCGGAACCCATTCGGGTTTCGGCTGGCTTCTTGGTTAGCGAGCGGTCCGGGAACACGTTGATCCAGACTTTTCCACCACGCTTGATGTGACGGGTCATGGCAATACGTGCTGCCTCAATCTGACGGTTGGTTAGGTAGGCAGACGTTGTGGCCTGAATACCCCATTCTCCGAACGAGACCTTAGTTCCACCGGTTGCATGCCCACGACGCTTCGGGCTGTGCTGCTTACGGTGCTTTACTTTTCTAGGAATCAGCATTATTTGGCTTCACTTCCTGCTGCTAGCGGAGCAGCGTCACCCTGACGAGGGCCACGACGGCCAGCACCAGGTGCACCCTGGCGAGGACCACGCTGAGTAGCTTGCTGTGCAGCAAGCTCACGTGCGGTCATGTCGCCCTTGTAGATCCAGACCTTAACACCGATTCGACCGAATGTGGTCTTGGCCTCGTAAAAGCCATAGTCGATGTTTGAACGAAGAGTATGTAGTGGTACTCGACCTTCGCGGTAGAACTCACTGCGAGACATTTCAGCCCCACCCAAGCGGCCAGAACACTGAATTCTGATGCCCTTGGCACCGGAACGGAGTGCTCCTTGAATTCCCTTACGCATTGCACGACGGAATGCAACACGAGCAGCTAGCTGCTCTGCAACGCCCTGCGCGACAAGCTGTGCGTCAGATTCTGGGTTCTTGACTTCGAGGATGTTCAGCAAAACCTGCTTGCTGGTTAGCTTCTCAAGCTCGGTGCGAAGAGTTTCTGCCTCTGCGCCACGTCGGCCGATTACTAAACCTGGACGAGCGGCGAAGATGTCAACGCGGACTCGGTCACGGGTTCGCTCTAGCTCGATACGACTAATGCCGGCACGATCTAGTTTGTCCTGAAGGTATGCACGAATCTTGACGTCCTCGACCACGTAGTCGGCGTAGCGCTGACCCTTCTTGGTGGAGTCAGCGAACCAGCGTGAGCGGTGCTCGGTGGTGATTCCCAGGCGGAAGCCGTAGGGATTGACTTTTTGACCCATGACTACTTACCTGCCTTTGCAAACTCGTCTGGAGTAGAGACAACCACTGTGATGTGGCTGGTGCGCTTGTTGATTCGGAATGCTCGGCCCTGGGCACGAGGACGGAACCTTTTCAGGGTCACTCCCTCGTCGACAAAAGCCTTGGAGATGATTAGGTCATCAACGTCCACAATCGCGCCGGCTGCCTCGCCCTTTACTTGGGCGTTGGCGACTGCTGAGGCGACTAACTTGTAGATCGGCTCAGATGCTGATTGTGGAGCAAACTTCAAAATACCCAATGCCTCGGTGGCTTGCTTGCCACGAATCAGGTTGACTACACGTCTGGCCTTCATTGGGGTCACGCGGATGTTACGCAGCTTGGCGATCGCTTCCATCGTTATTCCTTCTTGTCCTAGGCGCCCCGGCTTAGCCGCGGCGACCCTTCTTGTCGTCCTTCACGTGACCACGGAAGGTTCGGGTAGGTGCAAATTCGCCAAGCTTGTGGCCAACCATGTTCTCGGTTACGAAAACTGGGATGTGCTTGCGGCCATCGTGAACGGCAATGGTGTGTCCCAGCATCGCTGGAACAATCATTGAGCGACGTGACCAGGTCTTGATTACGTTCTTGCTGGAGGCCTCGTTCTGAACACGCACCTTTTTCATTAGGTGCTCGTCTACGAAGGGTCCCTTCTTCAAACTTCTTGGCATCTAAAGATCTCCTACTTCTTGCCGGCGTAACGACGACGAACGATTTGCTTGTCTGATGGAAGGTTTGGCTTACGTGTGCGGCCCTCTTTTTGGCCCCAGGGTGTAACTGGGTGACGTCCACCGGAAGTCTTACCCTCACCACCACCGTGTGGGTGATCCACTGGGTTCATGGCAACACCACGAACTGTTGGGCGAACACCCTTCCAGCGCTTACGTCCTGCTTTACCCCAGTTGATGTTTGACTGCTCGGCATTGCCGACTTCACCAATGGTTGCGCGGCAGCGGGAATCAACGTTGCGAATTTCACCAGATGGCAATCTCAGCTGTGCGTTGTCGCCTTCCTTGGCGACCAAACGAACCGAAGCACCTGCTGAGCGAGCCATCTTGGCTCCTCCGCCCGGCTTCAACTCGATAGCGTGAATAACAGTTCCCACCGGGATGTTCTTCAGTGGCAAGTTGTTACCTGGCTTGATGTCAGCCTGTGCACCTTGCTCGATGGCATCGCCCTGGTTTAGCTTGTTCGGCGCGATGATGTAACGCTTGGTGCCATCGATGTAGTGCAACAAGGCAATACGAGCGGTACGGTTCGGGTCATACTCAATGTGAGCAACCTTGGCCGGAACACCGTCCTTGTCGTGGCGACGGAAGTCAATAACTCGGTACTGACGCTTGTGGCCTCCACCGATGTGGCGAGTGGTGATGCGACCGTTTGAGTTGCGACCACCAGTCTTTGGTAGCGGCCTCAAAAGCGACTTTTCTGGAGTGGAGCGAGTTAGCTCTGTAAAGTCTGCGACAGATGAGCCACGACGACCAGGGGTCGTTGGCTTGTATTTACGAATGCCCATGATTGTTCCCCTTAACCGATGTAGGTAAAGATGTCGATGGAACCCGACTTCAAGGAGACAATGGCGCGCTTGGTGTCCTTGCGCTTACCCATGCCGAAGCGAGTTTTGCGGGTCTTGCCCACGCGGTTTAGTGTGTTGATCGAATCAACCTTCACGCTAAAAATTTGCTCGATAGCCTGCTTGATCTCGGTCTTGTTAGAGCGAGTGTCAACCTCGAAGGTGTACTTACCCTCATCAATTAGCGCATAAGACTTCTCCGAAATAATCGGCTTAATGATTATGTCTCGTGGGTTTTTCTTGATGTCGGTCATCTTTATGCCTCCTCGATAACATCTGTAACAACTGCTGACTCAACGAATGAGCTCATTGCTGCGGCGGTGAAAACGATGTCTTCCGCGTGCAAAACGTCATACGCGTTCAGCTGGTCGGCTGGAATCACGTGAACGGCTGGCAGGTTGCGCAGTGACTTATAGGAAAGCTCGTCCTCACGGCTCAAAACAACCAAGATGTTTCTCGAGGTTGCAATCTGAGCCAAGAAGCTAGCAGCTGCCTTGGTCGAAGGAACATCACCAATTGCAAACTGGTCAATTACGTGGATGCGGCCATTGCGTGCGCGATCTGAAAGCGCTCCACGAAGGGCAGCAGCAATCATCTTTTTAGGAGTGCGTTGTGAGTAGTCACGAGGCTTTGGACCGTGAATAATTCCACCACCGCGGTGCTGAGGCATACGGATCGATCCCTGACGGGCGCGACCGGTTCCCTTTTGCTTGAAGGGCTTGCGACCAGAACCCGATACCTCGCCACGGCGAAGTGTCGACTGAGTTCCCTGGCGAGCAGCTGCAAGCTGTGCAACAACTACCTGGTGAATCAGTGGGACGTTGGTCTGAACATCAAAGATAGATTCAGGAAGGTCCACAGAACCGGACTTCTTCCCCTTTACGTCAATTAGGTCAACTGTAGACATTAGTCAGTCTCCTTTACTGCGTTACGTACGAACACCAACTGGCCCTTAGGACCTGGCACTGCACCCTTGATCAACAGCAAGCCCTTTTCAAGGTCCACGCCGTGAAGAGTGAGGTTCAAAGTGGTTACTCGATCTGTTCCCATGCGACCAGGCATCTTCTTGCCCTTGAGAACGCGGGATGGAGTTGTACCGGCACCAACGGAACCAGGCTTACGGTGGTTCTTGTGAGCACCGTGGCTGGCGTGGATACCGGAGAAGCCGTGACGCTTCATAACACCGGCAAAACCTTTACCCTTGCTGGTTCCAACAACGTCCAACTTCGAGCCAACCTCGAAGATGTCAACGCCGATGGACTGGCCAACGGTGTAGGTATCGGTGTCACCGGTACGGATTTCTGCAAGGAAGCGGCGAGGCGTTGAGCCGGCCTTAGCAAAGTGACCAGTCGTAGGCTTGTCTACTTTGCGGGGTTCGATTGCGCCATATGCAAGCTGAATGGCTGCATAGCCGTCTTTTTCTAAATTCTTGATTTGAGTGATGACGTTCTCGCCAGCCTCAACGACTGTGATCGGAACAAGCTTGTTGTCCGCGTCCCAGCCCTGCGTCATGCCAAGCTTCTTGCCCAGCAGTCCCTTTACGGTTCTAGTATTTACAGTCATTTCGCAATCCTTAGAGCTTGATCTCGATGTTGACATCTGCTGGGAGGTCCAGGCGCATCAGCGAATCGACCGCTTTAGGAGTCGGGTCGATAATGTCAATGAGACGCTTGTGGGTACGCATCTCAAAGTGCTCACGGCTGTCCTTGTACTTGTGAGGCGATTGGATAACCGTCACAATGTTTTTCTCGGTAGGAAGTGGTACTGGACCCACTACCTTGGCACCGGCGCGTATGACTGTGTCGACGATTTTTCTCGCCGACGCGTCGATGACCTCGTGGTCATACGACTTGAGTCGAATGCGGATTTTGTTAGCCGCCATGATGACTGCCTTCCGTATCTAGGTGACCTATCGGTCACAGAGGTTTACAGCCAATTCATCTGCGAGAACGCAAACTTCATTGCTGCCGTGATGCTGATGCACTGTTTTTATGTCAACGCCCCATTTCTAGGGCTCTGTCCGAAAAATTCAATCCAGACACTTGCAAGGAAAAACCCCGTAAGCAACTGAAGAGAAAGATCTCAGATAAGTTTTTTGGCTCTTAGCTGCGGAAGACCCAGTTTCCTGTGTACAAATCCGGCAGTGGTCTCTGCACAAGGCAAAGATGCTCACGAACCTGCACTATTCTGGCACAGTCCAGCGCGTGTGTGCAAGTTAAATCGAAGCCAATTTTGCCTTGGTTGCACGAGCTAGCCCTTCGCCATTTAGTTATTTCCTAACGAGTCTTGACGCTATCTAGCCTTTAGTTGAATCCCAGGCAAATCTGGCGCTGGAATCCAGCCGCCAATCTTGTCCTCAAAAGCACCGAAGCGAGCGGATCTGGAATTCCAGTCTTCGCGAGCAACAGCAACATCCATATGAGTCCTACCGATGAAGTTCCACCACATAAGTATCTTTTCGCTGAGCGGTACTCCCCCGATCAACATCAACGTTGCACCCTGGACGCTCACTAGCTCCACCGAATCATTACCCGGCTCCAAATACACAAGGTCGGAAACTGAAAGTACTTGCTCGCCGACCTGTAGATCGCCGGACACGAGCATGAACCCGTACTCATAGTCACCCCGCAGCTCGACGCGATGACCTCCTGGCCCAATTACAAGCTCAACTCCGACCATGTCAGAGAATGTCGTGGCGGAGGAGTGAGAGCCCATGAAATCACCAATCAGCACCGTGGCTTGAAGCTTGTCTGTATCGACCTTAGGGAGCTCCTCGTGATGCTCAAATGCAGGAACTGCATCAATAGATTCTTCTGGAATAGCAACCCACAGCTGCACGGCATGGAGATTGTCAGTGGTAGCCATCGAAAGCTCGCTGTGTGAAATGCCGCGACCTGCGGTCATCAGATTCAACTGACCGGGACGGATGGATTGAATACTGCCAATACTGTCGCGGTGCTCAATCTCGCCTTCGAACAACCAAGTCACTGTTTGCAATCCGGTGTGAGGGTGGGCGGCCACCACCATGCCGTCTGTCTGAGGCGTGGGGCCAAAGTGATCAACAAAACACCAAGCACCTATGGTCCTGAGATTTCGATGCGGGATGGTTCTGTTCACCGCGATGCCGGTGCGGGTAGTCAGTTTCACGCTGCGCGATTCTATTAACACTGCTAAAGCCTAGGCCTGCCTCGGATCATTGTTGCTTGCTAAAAAGAGAAAAAACCCCGCAAGTTTCCCTGCGGGGTTTTTCATCAAGTTGTCGTTATGACTACTTAGTGACCTTTGTAACGGTACCAGCACCTACTGTGCGGCCACCCTCACGGATCGCGAAACGTAGTCCCTCTTCCATCGCGATTGGCTGGATTAGCTCCACGCCCATCTCGGTGGTGTCGCCAGGCATAACCATTTCGGTACCAGCTGGCAGGGTGATAACACCAGTTACGTCAGTGGTACGGAAGTAGAACTGCGGACGGTAGTTCGCGTAGAACGGGTTGTGACGGCCACCCTCATCCTTAGCAAGGATGTAGACGTTGGCGTCAAAGTTGGTGTGAGGAGTGATCGAACCTGGCTTACATACAACCTGGCCTCGCTCTACGTCCTCGCGCTTGGTTCCACGCAATAGAAGTCCAACGTTTTCGCCGGCCTCCGCGTAGTCAAGAAGCTTGCGGAACATTTCAATTCCGGTGACTGTGGTCTTCTGCTTGTCGCGGATTCCAACGATTTCTACTTCGTCGTTTACGTTTACAGTTCCGCGCTCGACCTTACCGGTGATAACGGTTCCACGACCAGTGATAGTGAACACGTCCTCAACAGGCATAAGGAATGCCTTGTCGATGTCGCGCTTTGGCTCTGGAATGTTCTCGTCGCATGCCTTGATTAGCTCGTAAACCTTCTCAGCCCAAACTGGGTCACCCTCAAGTGCCTTCAGAGCTGAAACCTGAACAACTGGTGCGTCGTCCCCTGGGAACTCATACTTGGAAAGAAGTTCGCGAACCTCAACCTCTACAAGCTCAAGAATCTCTGAGTCATCTACCATGTCGGACTTGTTTAGAGCTACGACGATGTAAGGAACTCCAACCTGGCGAGCAAGAAGCACGTGCTCCTTGGTCTGAGGCATTGGTCCATCAGTTGCAGCGACAACCAAGATTGCGCCGTCCATCTGGGCAGCTCCGGTAATCATGTTCTTGATGTAGTCAGCGTGACCCGGTGCGTCTACGTGAGCGTAGTGACGCACGTCGGTCTGGTACTCAACGTGTGAGATGTTGATAGTAATACCGCGCTGCTTCTCTTCTGGGGAGTTGTCGATCTGATCGAACGCATAGCTGTCGTTCAGATCAGGGAACTTGTCGTGCAGAACTTTAGTAATTGCCGCAGTCAGAGTGGTCTTACCGTGGTCGACGTGACCAATGGTTCCGATGTTGACGTGCGGCTTTGTGCGCTCGAATTTCGCCTTAGCCATTTTGGGTCCTCCTGATGGATCCGTAGTAAATCATCGACCGGTGGGCCGACTCTGATTGGGTTTTACAGAATTTCTATCTTAGTCAAGTTTAAGTAGTTTTTACTACTCGCCTTTGGCCTTCTGTACGATTTCGTCGGCAACTGCCCTCGGAACCTCTGCGTAATTCTCGAACGTCATTGAGTAGACGGCTCGACCAGAGGTCTTCGAACGAAGGTCACCAACGTAACCAAACATCTCCGAAAGTGGCACTAGGGCGCGAATAACTTTCACACCGGTAGCTTCTTCCATCGACTGTATCTGCCCGCGTCGTGAGTTTAGGTCTCCGATTACGTCCCCCATGTATTCTTCTGGGGTACGAACTTCGACTGCCATCAACGGCTCGAGTAGAACTGGGTCCGCCAATCGAGCGGCCTCTTTAAAGACCATCGATCCGGCAAGCTTAAACGCCATTTCTGACGAGTCAACATCGTGGTAAGCACCATCTAGCAAGGTGGCCTTGACTCCAACGACTGGATATCCCGCTAGCACACCCGACTGCATTGCGTCTCTCATGCCGGCATCAACCGACGGAATGTACTCGCGTGGCACGCGACCACCGGTTACGGCGTCTACGAATTCATAAATCTTGTCGCCTTCAACGACTAGAGGCTCAAGCTTGATCTGCACCTTGGCGAACTGACCCGAACCACCGGTCTGCTTCTTGTGGGTGTAGTCGTGCTTGAGAACCGCGCGACGGATTGTCTCGCGATAAGCAACCTGCGGCTTACCCACGTTTGCCTCCACGCCAAACTCACGACGCATGCGATCAACCAAAATGTCCAAGTGAAGTTCGCCCATTCCAGAAATGATCGTCTGACCGGTGTCGATATCTAGCACTACGCGGAATGTTGGGTCCTCTTCAGCAAGCTTCTGAATAGCAATTCCGAGCTTTTCCTGGTCAGACTTTGTCTTTGGCTCGATGGCCACGGAGATAACTGGCTCCGGGAAAGTCATCGACTCAAGAACAATCTGGTTGTCCAAATCACACAAAGTGTCACCGGTTGTGGTGTCCTTCAGGCCAATGGCTGCATAGATGTGACCAGTTGTGACTCCGCTAATGGGAATCTCCTTATTGGCGTGCATCTGGAAGACTTTTCCGATGCGCTCTTTGCGTCCCTTTGTCGAGTTCGCAACAGCGTCGCCGGCGTTAGCTTTTCCGGAGTAAACCCGGATGTAGGTCAGGCGACCAAAGAATGGGTGGGTAACAACCTTGAACGCCAGAGCCGCAAAAGGCTCGTTGGCGTCTGGCCTACGTGTGATTCGCTTTTCTTCGTCGCGAGGGTCTCCACCTTCGACGCTTGCAACATCCAGTGGCGATGGAAGGTAGTCCAAGACGGCATCCAGCATTGGCTGAACCCCCTTGTTCTTGAAGGCAGAGCCGCAAAGAATCGGGTAAGCGGATCCAGTAACGGTCAGCTTGCGGATAGCCTCTTTGATTTCAGCGACTGACATCTCTGTACCGGAGAAGTACTTCTCCATTAGCTCATCGGAAGTGTCGGCAACGGCTTCAATTAGCTGGGCGCGGTATTCGTCGGCCTTGGCCTGCATGTCAGCTGGAATTGGTTCGATTTCGTACTTTGCGCCCATTTCGACGTCTCCACGCCAGGTTAAGGCGCGCATCTCAACTAGGTCGATAACACCTTCAAACTCATTCTCGGCCCCGATTGGAAGCTGAATAACTAGCGGCTTAGCACCTAGTCGATCGATAATGGTCTTCACAGTGAAGAAGAAATCAGCACCCAGCTTGTCCATCTTGTTCACAAAACAAATACGAGGAACGTTGTACTTGTCAGCCTGACGCCAAACGGTCTCGGACTGAGGCTCAACGCCCTCTTTACCGTCGAACACAGCAACGGCACCGTCTAGGACCCGCAGTGAGCGCTCGACCTCAACTGTGAAGTCAACGTGACCCGGGGTGTCGATGATGTTGATCTGGTTGTCTTTCCAGAAACAGGTTGTCGCAGCAGAGGTGATAGTGATGCCACGCTCTTGCTCTTGCTCCATCCAGTCCATCTGAGATGCACCATCGTGAGTTTCACCGATCTTGTGAGTGATACCTGTGTAGAACAGGATTCGCTCAGTCGCGGTTGTCTTACCGGCGTCAATGTGCGCCATGATGCCGATGTTACGAACCTTGTTCAGGTCAGTGAGCACGTCTTGTGCCACGGTTGCCTCCGAAGAAATTTATTGACTAGGGGTTTGCTACTTATGCCACCAAGGATCAAGATCCTCAATGCCAGTTTTTGGTTTTTACCAGCGGTAGTGAGCGAAAGCCTTGTTAGCCTCAGCCATCTTGTGAGTGTCTTCGCGACGCTTCACAGCAGCACCAAGGCCGTTAGAAGCATCAAGAATTTCATTCATCAATCGCTCAGTCATGGTCTTTTCGCGACGCTGCTTAGCAAACTGGACCAACCAACGCATAGCCAAGGTGTTAGCACGGTGGCTCTTAACCTCGATTGGCACCTGGTAAGTCGAGCCACCAACACGGCGAGAACGAACCTCGACTGTTGGGCGGACGTTATCCAGAGCCTTCTTTAGCAAAACTACTGGGTCGTCGCCGGTCTTGACGTTGGTGCCTTCTAGAGCACCGTAAACGATTTTTTCTGCAATTGACTTCTTACCGTCAAGCAAAATCTTGTTGACTAGTTGCGACACAACTGGGGAACCGTAGACCGGATCCATAGCGACTGGGCGCTTAGCTACTGGGCCTTTACGAGGCATTACTTACCCTTCTTTGCGCCGTAGAGGCTACGAGCCTGTTTACGGTCTTTTACTGCCTGAGTGTCCAGGGCACCACGAATGATCTTGTAACGAACACCTGGTAGGTCCTTCACACGACCACCACGGATAAGCACCATCGAGTGCTCCTGAAGATTGTGACCTTCGCCCGGAATGTACGCGGTTACCTCTGTACCGTTTGACAGCTTGACACGTGCCACCTTACGAAGCGCAGAGTTCGGCTTCTTTGGGGTGGTGGTGTACACACGGGTGCATACACCGCGCTGCTGCGGGTTAGCCTTTAGGGCTGGAGCCTTGGTCTTGGTGACCTTTGGGCTGCGTCCCTTGCGAACCAACTGCTGAATTGTTGGCACTTGTTCTCCTCGTTCATTAATCTTTGGCGCGCCAGAACGGCGCTTTATAACCAAAGGTTTTGGCCGTGATCTCGAACATTCACGAGAGCTGGCCTGATACATGCAGTTGCATGACCAGCCCTAAGCATACCCGTAGCCCGTGAGAACGGTCAAATGGTTTTTTAGTTGTCTTGGTTACTTCTCATCGATTGCAAATGGATCGGAAACACTCAGGCTGAGCTCCTGCGAGTCTAGATCGGTTGGGTCGTAACCCTGGTCCGACCAGATTCGGTTTGGATAGCGCTCGGCTTTCGCCTCTTCTGTTCCATCTACTTCGAAGTTTCGGTAAGTCAATAGTCCAGTTCCGGCTGGAATTAGCTTTCCGATGATCACGTTTTCCTTTAGACCAACAAGCCTGTCCTCACGGCGATCTAGCGCTGCTTGGGTTAGGACTCGAGTGGTCTCCTGGAAGGATGCCGCCGATAGCCAAGACTGAGCAGCAAGTGAAGCACGGGTCATACCCATTACCTCTTGACGAGCACTGGCTGGACGATTGCCCTGCGCAACTGCTTGACGGTTCTTGCCTGCAAAGCTCTGGCGATCGATAATCTCACCCGGAAGCATGTTGGTGTCTCCAGAATCAATTACGGTCACCTTGTTCAACATCTGACGAACAATTACCTCGAGGTGCTTGTCGTGCAAAGGAACACCCTGAGAGCCATAAATAGCCTGAACACCGCGAATGATTTCCGCAGCCGCTTCACGCGAACCACGAATCATCAAAACCTCGTGTGGAATTGGAGTTCCATCAACCAGGTAGTCTCCGGCGTCAACCATGTCACCCTTTTGAACCACTAGGTCGCCAACTGAGGCAACTACAGTGATCGGGAGGTACGGACTTAGCTTCTTGAAGGTCTTGGATGCAGTACGGCTGAAGCTGTACTGAGTCGCAAGCGCCTCGGCTTCCTTCTCGGCCTTTTCACCCTGTGGGCGAACGTAGACCTCGAAGCTCTTGGTTCCGGTTAGGGAAACCTTCTCAACGATGTCAACTTGACCGGCCCAAAATGCCATAACAGCAACCTTGCCGGCTTGACGCCATCCAACACGTGCCTCTAGAAGGTCAGTAACACCGTTCAAACCTTGCGTGATGTCATAGGAAATCAGACGCTCAACACGAACCTTCTGGCCACCAATCGACTTCAGAATGGTCTGCTTCTTGGCGCTCGAGGCAGCTCCACCGGTGTGGAAGGTACGCATTGTTAGCTGAGTACCAGGCTCACCGATTGACTGAGCAGCGATGATTCCAATTGCCTCGCCAATAGTTACCTTTTGGTTTGTGGCCAATGACACACCGTAGCAAGCAGCACAGATGCCGCTTTCAGCCTCACAAGTTAGAACGGAGCGAACGGTGATTGTCTCTACTCCTGCTTCCTTGATTCTTCTAGCTGCAGAGTGATCAATGTTCACTCCAGCTGCAAGAAGCACTGTCTTGCCCTGCTTGATGTCAACAAGATTCGTACGACCAACGATCGAAAGCTCAACCTGCTCTTGATCCAGAAGATCCTTGTCCAGACCCTTTGTGGTTCCACAGTCCTCAATCTGAATGATGACATCCTGTGCAACGTCGACCAAACGACGGGTTAGATAACCCGCTGCAGCAGTCTTCATGGCGGTGTCAGCGTTACCCTTACGAGCTCCAGTTGCGTTAATGAAGTACTCGTGAGGGGTTAGACCCAATAGGTAGTTACCCTTCACTGGCATCGGAGCAAAGTCACCTGATGAAGTTGCAACCGGTCCACGCATACCCATGATCGAACGAATCTGCAGCCAGTTACCTCTGGCACCAGATGTAACCATCTTGTAAATCGCGTTGTCAGTCGGGATAGATTCGCGGAGTAGCTGCTCGATTTCGCCGGTCTCCTTGAACCAAAGTGCTCCAAGCTCGTCACGACGCTCAAGGTCAGACTTCAGACCATTGTCGAACGCTTCCTGAATCTTGGTGTGAGCCTTCTCGGCCTTTAGGATCCTGGAAGCACGCTCCTTATCGAAGGTGCCCTTCGGGTCAAAGTTGGCATCAGAGATAGCCATCGAAACACCGGCACGTGTTGCCCAGTGGAATCCAGCATCCTTCAATGCATCAAGAGAAAGCGCAACTTCAGTGCGGCTGAAAAGCTCGACCAAGTCGGAAACGATTTGGCCCAGTTCCTTCTTGCCGACCTGCATCTCCACGAATGGATATGAAAGAGGAAGAGTCTCGTTGAACAGCGCACGACCGAATGTGGTCTCGCGCAATTCGCCCTCGATACGAATACGCACCTTGGCGCCTAGATCAAGACCGCCAATGTCAAAGGCCATCTGGGCCTCTCCCATTGAGGTGAAGGCCAGGCCCTCACCAGTTCCGCCAGGAACTTCAGCGGTTAAGTGGAAGAGCCCAATGATCATGTCCTGGGTAGGAGTAGCAACCGGACGTCCGTCCGATGGCTTCAAAATGTTGTTAGAAGCAAGCATCAAGATGCGAGCCTCGGCCTGAGCCTCAACTGACAAAGGAAGGTGAACAGCCATCTGGTCACCGTCGAAGTCGGCGTTGAAAGCAGCACAAACAAGCGGGTGAAGCTGAATAGCTTTACCCTCAACTAGCTGTGGCTCGAATGCCTGGATTCCCAAACGGTGCAAGGTAGGCGCACGGTTTAGTAGCACTGGACGCTCGCGAATAACTTCCTCGAGAACTCCCCAAACCTGTGGTCGGCTTCTTTCAACCATGCGCTTAGCGCTCTTGATGTTCTGAGCAAGGCCCATGTCAACAAGACGCTTCATTACATATGGCTTGAATAGCTCAAGTGCCATCAGCTTTGGAAGTCCACACTGGTGAAGCTTCAACTGCGGTCCGACCACGATTACTGAACGACCAGAGTAGTCAACTCGCTTACCCAGGAGGTTCTGACGGAAACGACCCTGCTTACCCTTTAGAAGGTCAGACAGTGACTTCAGTGCACGGTTACCAGTTCCGGTAACAGCGCGACCGCGGCGACCGTTGTCAAACAGCGCGTCAACGGCTTCCTGAAGCATGCGCTTCTCGTTGTTCAAGATGGTCTTTGGAACAGCACCTAGATCAACGAATCGCTTTAGACGGTTGTTACGGTTGATCACCCTGCGGTAAAGGTCGTTTAGATCGCTGGTCGCGAAGCGGCCACCGTCTAGCTGAACCATTGGGCGAATCTCCGGAGGTAGTACCGGAAGAACCGATAGCACCATGGAAGTCGGAGGAGTACCGGACTGAGCGAAGCTGTTTACAACCTTCAGACGCTTGATGGACTGAGTCTGCTTAGAGCCCTTTGTGGTTGCAATCTCGGCACGCAATTCTGCAGCCGCGCCCTCAAGATCGAATGCAGCCAATACCTGCAATACTGCCTCGGCACCGATTGAAGTTATTACGTAGTCGGAGAAGTAGTAATCGAAGTAGTCAAAGACCACGTCGTTTGGCATTAGCTGGCCGACTTCCGCCGTTAGGAACATGCGCCATGCCAACTGCTCCTTGTGGAGGTTTGCCGGACGCTCTAGACGCGCGTACTCGCGGACAATCTTGTCCACCTTCTTTTTGATGTCGGCAATCAATTTCTTGATTTTCTTGGCCTCATCGGTGGTGCGAACAACGGTGTCATCCTGCTCTTCGTCAGACATCTGAGCTAATGTACGGACGGACCAGAATGCATCTGCATCCTTTTCCTCTGAGTCAATTAGCTGCTCAAGGCTCTTGGAGAACTGCTTCTCGATCCAACGAGGTGCCTCCCAGAACTTGTTGGAGATCTGCATTACTAAGCCAAGTTCGCGCATTGCAGCGATCTCTTCGCCGGCTGCGGCCTCAAACTCTTCCTCACGAGCATCGATTAGAGCGCGAATACGGGTTACGTATTCGTCACGGACTAGGTCATACTCTGCGGTTCGCATCTCGTGGTCAATATCCATGACTCGGTAAGCGGCAAAGTAAATGATCTTCTCAAGGTCTTTTGGTGCCATGTTCAATAGGTAACCCAGACGAGATGGAACACCCTTGAAATACCAGATGTGAGTTACAGGAGCGGCTAGCTCGATGTGACCCATGCGCTCACGACGAACCGAGGACTTTGTTACCTCTACGCCACAACGCTCACAGACAATTCCCTTGAAGCGAACTCGCTTGTACTTACCGCAAGAGCACTCCCAGTCCTTGGTTGGACCAAAGATCTTCTCGCAGAAGAGGCCGTCTTTTTCCGGCTTTAGAGTTCGGTAGTTGATGGTCTCAGGCTTCTTGACTTCACCTGATGACCAAGAGCGGATTTCCTCCGAGGTAGCAAGACCTACCCGAAGAGCACTGAAGTTTTCTACTTTCACAGACATATGTTTATTTCCTTCTGAAAATTCGAGATTCGGAATTACTGGTAGGTGTTGAAGTCGGAGTCAGATGACAATTGCTCGTTGCGGCTCAGGTTGATGCCTAGTTCCTCAGCGGCGCGGTCGTTTTCAAACGCCTCGTCCTTCAAAACAACTACTTGACCCTTGTTGTCGATTACCTCGACGTTTAGGCCCAGTGACTGCATTTCCTTTGCAAGTACTCGGAAGGATTCCGGGATACCAGGTGCCTGAATGTTCTCGCCCTTAACGATTGCCTCGTAGGTTCGAACACGGCCGGCAATGTCGTCAGACTTGATAGTCAGTAGCTCCTGGAGCGTGTGAGCTGCGCCATAAGCCTGCAATGCCCAAACTTCCATCTCACCGAATCGCTGTCCACCGAACTGAGCCTTACCACCAAGTGGCTGCTGAGTAATCATGGAGTAAGGACCGGTTGAACGAGCGTGAATCTTGTCATCAACCAAGTGGTGCAGCTTCAACATGTACTTCACGCCAACCGCAATTGGCATTGGGTAAGGCTCGCCGGAGCGGCCATCGAAGAGGTTGGCTTTACCACTGCCATCGATTAGGCGGTTGCCGTCTCGGTTTGGCAAAGTGTGATCTAGAAGACCAGCAACCTGATTCTTGGTTGCACCGTCGAATACCGGGGTGGCAACCTTAGTTCCAGCTGGAGCGCTGAAGAGGTCCTTAGACATCTCGTCGGCCCACTTAGCAACTCCGGAAACGTCCCAGCCTTGGCGGCAAACCCAACCAAGGTGTGATTCCAGAACCTGACCGAAGTTCATTCGACCAGGAATACCCAGTGGGTTCAATACGATGTCAACCGGAGTTCCGTCTTCCATGAACGGCATGTCCTCAACAGGCAAGATTTTGGCGATAACACCCTTGTTGCCGTGGCGGCCGGCAAGCTTGTCACCCTCGGTAATCTTTCGCTTCTGGGCGATGTAAACAACAACGCGCTTGTTCACGCCGGCACCAAGCTCGTCGCCCTCTTCAGCGTCAAACACCTTGACGCCAATGATGGTTCCCTGCTCACCGTGTGGCACCTTCAAAGAGGTGTCGCGAACTTCACGAGATTTCTCGTTGAAGATCGCACGCAATAGTCGCTCCTCGGCTGAAAGCTCAGTCTCACCCTTAGGCGTGACTTTTCCAACCAGTATGTCTCCCGGGCGAACTTCGGCTCCGATGCGGATAATTCCACTCGCATCTAGCTGAGCAAGAGCTTCAACTGAGATGTTTGGAAGGTCAGAAGTGATTTCCTCGGCACCAAGCTTGGTGTCTCGGGCATCAACTTCGTACTCTTCGATGTGGATTGAAGACAGGGTGTCGTTCTTAACTAACTCCTGGCTCAAGATGATAGCGTCCTCGAAGTTGTAACCTTCCCACGGCATGAATGCCACAAGTAGGTTCTTTCCAAGCGCTAGCTCACCATTCTCAGTGGATGGGCCGTCAGCCAAAACATCACCTTGTTCAACCCGCTGGCCGATTTCGATAATCGCCTTCTGGTTGATTGCGGTGCCCTGGTTCGAGCGGTCAAACTTGCGAAGTGTGTAGTTTGAGCGTGATCCATCGTCGTTCATCACAACTATCTGGTCAGCATCGATCTCTTCCACAACACCGGCTAGCTCATTGATCAGAACCGCACCGGAGTCAATCGCCGCTAGGCGCTCCATGCCGGTTCCAACAAATGGGCTTTCTGCCTCTAGAAGAGGAACAGCTTGACGTTGCATGTTCGCACCCATCAAAGCACGTGACGAATCGTCGTGCTCAAGGAAGGGAATCAACGAGGTTGAAACGCTGGCTAGCTGTCGGGGGGAAATGTCGATGTAGTCGACGTCCTCGGCTGCAACCTCAACCATGTCTCCACGGAAGCGAGCAAACGCACGTGGTCCAACCAAAGTTCCATCAGCATTCAAAGGAGTATCAGCTCCGGCAATAACCTTGCCCTCTTCGGCAGAGGCATCAAGGTAATCGACCTTCTTGCCGACCTTGTTGTCCTTCACCAAACGGTAAGGAGTTTCAATGAAGCCAAAAGCGTTGATCTTGCTGAAAGCGGTTAGTGATCCGATAAGACCAATGTTCGGGCCTTCCGGAGTCTCAACAGGACACATACGTCCATAGTGAGAAGGGTGCACGTCACGGACCTCCATTTGGGCACGCTCACGAGCGATACCTCCCGGTCCAAGTGCCGACAAGCGACGCTTGTGAGCAAGGCCGGCCAATGGATTGTTCTGATCCATAAACTGCGAAAGCTGGCTGGCACCAAAGAATTCTTTGATTGCCGAAACAACTGGTCGCAGATTAATAAGTGTCTGCGGGGTGATCGCTTCAATGTCCTGCGTGGACATACGTTCGCGAACAACACGCTCCATGCGGCTCAGACCGATTCGAACCTGGTTCTGAATCAACTCACCGACCGAACGAATACGACGGTTAGAGAAATCGTCGATGTCGTCCGAGCTAACAACTAGGTTGACCTTCTTGCCCGCCATCTTCACATTGAACTCAGCGCGCTGAGTGTTTGAAGAAACGTTATTGGCCAGAGTTAGGTCGAACAGCAACAAATACTTCAACGTTGCAACGATGTCTTCTCTGGTCAAGGTCGTGGTGTCTGCGGCCTGATTAATGTTGAGCTTGCGGTTTAGCTTGTGACGACCCACGCGAGCCAAGTTGTAACGCTTGCCCTCGAAGTATGTTGAACGCAACCAAGCCTCGGCAACTTCAGCACCGGCAGCTTCGCCACGTACCTTGCGGTAAACCTCGCGAAGCGCGTCTTCCTTGGTAAGGATTCCGTTTGGGAAAACCTTTGACTCGTCATATTCAAGGGTGCGCTCGATGATGTCATCGTCGTAGCTAATGCCCAGCGGGCTTGCAAGTGCTGCGGCCTTGATGTCTGCAAATTCAGCGCGAATCTCTTCCTTGGAAAAACCAAGAGCCTTCAAGAAGATAGTTGCTGAAACCTTGGTCTTGCGGTCAACCTGCACCTGCAAGATCGGCTTGCCAAACCTAGCGGCTGGCTTACGCTCGTCCTTGACCCACTCGGTCAAAAACTCTAGGTAGGAACCACGGCTTGGAATGATCTGGGCCTTGTTGTTTCGAACGTCAAGGTTTCCAGTGGTGTTAGTAGACACCGAGAAATAAACACCTGGGGAACGAACTAGCTGAGAAACAACAACTCGCTCGGTTCCGTTAATAATGAACGTGCCCTTGCCGGTCATAACTGGGAAGTCGCCCATAAACACGGTCTGGCTCTTGATTTCACCGGTCAGATAGTTGGTGAACTCAGCCTTGATATAAAGAGGCTTGGTGTAGCTCTTACCCTTTTCCTTGCATTGATCAGGAGTGTAAGTCGGGTCAAATAGCATTGGCTCTGAGAAAGAAAGCCCCATCTTTGCATCTTGAGCAGCGTTTGAGCTGTCCTCAATTGGGCTGATTTCTTCAAAGACCTCATCCAGACCGGTCCTAGCATCCTTGCCAGCGATTTCGCGCCATGCAGGGTTGCCTACCAACTGATCAAAGCTCTCCGTCTGAAGGGAGAGTAGATCTGGTATCTCGATCGGATCTGGGTGCTTTGCGAATGTTGGTCGCATTGCTTTGCGAGAGTTTTTTGCGGACTTGATTGAACTAGCGTTTTTCGCAGCAGCCAAAGTTAATACCCCTAGGGTTCTCGTAATTTAGGCGGAAATTTACATTCCTACACCAATGACGCCAACATATGCATCACGCCAAAAAAACCGCTATTTATCTTAAAGGCATGGGTTAGGGAAGTAAGGCTCAAGTCTAAGGGGTGCATAGTGTGGCACGCAACTTAAATCTACGCAGAATAGTTCTACATAGTTATAAACGTGTGATGTTTTTGAGTTTTTACTAAAAACCGGAAAAACACCGCTTTTTAGACTCTGACGTGCCTATAAGTCGACACCGCAGCCGCCAAGGTTGCAATCACCGCACCGACGCCCAGCACCAAAGGCGCAATTGCAAAAACATCGTCGATGCCAACAAAGCTAGTGAACGCCAGCTGAGTCGAAAGAATATCTGTCACGAAATATTGGGTCCCGAAGGCCACTGTCGCGATGGCTAAACCGCCACCCACCAGGGCCGCCAGCAAGCCTTCAAGAATAAATGGCAGCTGAATTGACCAGCTGGAAGCACCAACCAGACGCATAATTGCGATTTCTCGCCTTCTGGAAAAAGCACTGAGCCGAATTGTCGTTGTGGTCAGTAGGGCCGCGCTAAAAAGCATTATTGCCGCTACCCCGCCAACGGCCAAGGAGGAAATGTTTAGAAAGGTAATAATTTGGTCCAAGTATCCGCGCTGATCTCTGACCTCGGCAACCCCTGGCTGATTGTTGAATGCCTCAACAATCAACTCGGTCTTATCTGGATTTATTAGGTTTACCCAAAAGGCTTCGTTCAACTGTTCCGGTAAAAGATACTGAGCTGCGGATAAGTCTTCTGATTCGGCCAAGAACCTGTCAAAAGCATCCTGCTGAGATTCGAAGTAAAACGCTTCAATATGTGGCGTCAGCGCTTGGCTTACTAGCGATGCCTCCACTGCAGCCACCTGGCCCGCAGTTGCTACTCCTGCCGGGCACTGCTCTTCGGGTGAAAAGTCCGAGCATAGATAAATCGCGATCTGAGCTCGGTCATACCAATAATCTTTCATGTTGCCGACCTGCAGCTGAAGCAGGGCCGCAACCGAGACAAAGCTCAAAGAAACAAAAGTAACCAAGATGATCGACACAATCATCGAGAAATTGCCGCGTATTCCCGACCACATCTCCGAGAGAATTAGTCCCACCTTCATGGTCTTTCCTCGAAGTCCTTGGGCTCTGGGATTATCGGCATGGGCTCGGAAGGAATTTCCTTATAGCTTGCGGTCTGAGCGTCTCGGATTATTTCACCGGCACTTATCTCCACCACTCGCTTTTGCATCCGGTCCACAATGTTTCTGTCATGAGTTGCCATCACGATTGTGGTGCCGGAAAGATTAATGCGTTCTAGCAAGTTCATAATCTCAGTGCTTGATACCGGGTCTAGGTTTCCAGTTGGCTCATCGGCCAGTAACACCTCAGGACGATTCACAACCGCTCTAGCAATTGCCACTCGCTGTTGCTCGCCGCCCGATAGCGCCGAGGGCAAGGAGTTCGATTTATGATCGAGGCCGACTAGACGAAGAACATCCGGAACTGCCGTTTCGATAAACGCCTTTGGCTTTCCGATTACTTGCAGCGCAAACGCGATGTTTTGATAAACAGTTTTATTTGTGAGCAACCTGAAATCCTGGAAGACAACCCCAAGCTGTCGTCTGAATTGTGGCACTCGTCTTGCCGGAATCCTAAATAGGTTCTCCCCCAAAACCAAGACGTTTCCGCTGTCAGGTCTTTCTTCACGAAGCATCATGCGCAATAGCGATGATTTGCCAGACCCAGAGGCTCCGACCAAAAACACGAACTCGCCGCGCTGTATGTCTAGAGACACCTCGCGAAGTGCTGGCTCATCGGCGCCTCGGTAGGTCTTGGTGATTTCTTCGAGTCTTATCATTTCAACAAGAGCCTAGATAGGCATTGGCAGCAAATGCCGCAGGCGCTTGGGGTTGTCGCTAATTATTCTTCAAATAAACATGGCGGTGACGGTGGGATTTGAACCCACGGTGGACTTTCACCCACACAACTTTTCGAGAGTTGCACCTTCGGCCGCTCGGACACGTCACCGTGGGAAAGCTTAGCAACACTCAGGCCATGGATTGAAGCTTGAAAAATTACGGGAGAGCAAAACAAAAAAAATTCGTTTTCGCCTAGCGCCTAGCTTCGAAAAACTCTTTTAGGACTTTGGAGCACTCGTCTGCCAACACCTCGGGAATCACCTCAACCGGGTTGCCAAGCCTGCTGTCTCTTAGGACATCGTAGATAGAGCCCGCCGCCCCAACCCGCTCGTCCCATGCCCCGAAGACAACCCTTGGAATCCTGGCTGCAACGATTGCGCCGGCACACATCACGCACGGCTCAAGTGTGACGATGAGCGTGCAGTCATCTAGCCGCCAGGAGTTCAATTTCTTTGCGGCCGTTCGAATAACCTCAATCTCGGCGTGCGAGGTTGGGTCCTTGAGCTGCTCTCTGAGATTGTGAGCTATCGCGACAACGTTGTAATTGCCATCTACTAGCACGGCACCCACCGGCACTTCGTCACCGGAAAGTTTGGCTTGTTCAAGTGCAAGGTGCATCAAAGCTTCAAACTCCATAGTCTTGAGCCTATGCGACTTCATGTAGCGAATCACCCATTGATTACTCACAAGCTCACCGTGCTAAGAGACAAGCGCACGCCGAGCCCTCAGTTCAGGCAACTGGTCGAAGAACTCGTGACTCTTCTTGCCTATGAGGCCACTAGAGACATCCGAGTTCAAGAGGTTGAAATTGAGACTCCGGTGCAGAAAACCACCGGTGTGAAAATTTCCAACCCCAAGCCACTTATCGTGCCTGTTCTTCGAGCGGGCCTCGGCATGCTCGAAGGAATGGTTAAGTTACTGCCTAGTGCTGAGGTTGGCTTCCTTGGGATAAAACGTAACGAAGAAACTCTTGAGCCATATACCTACGCTAATCGTCTGCCAGATGATCTAGAAAACCGCCAGGTTTTTATAATCGACCCGATGCTTGCCACCGGGGGCACTCTAAATGACTCCATCGATTACATCTTCGAGCGCGGCGCAGTCTCTGCAACCTGCGTCTGTCTCCTCGGTGCACCCGAGGGTGTCGAAAACGTCAGAGCACACCTACTGGCCAAGTGGCCTGATCGTGAAGTTGACGTAGTTCTTGGAGCGCTCGATGAAAAACTGGATGAGCGCGGCTACATAGTGCCGGGCCTAGGAGATGCCGGAGACCGGCTATACGGAATAGCTCAGTAGCTTTAGCGAGAAACCGTCATTGAAGCCTTGACCGGGTTTCCTTTGGAATCCAGGCTCAGCTTCACGTTTGAAACAGCATTGGCTAGTGGGGACTGGTCAAACACGTTTCCCTCGTCATCAACCACCCAGAAATCACTTGCCCTCAAGACAATTTCGAAGCCGTCAGCGATTGGGCTGGCAGTAACGGCAGACGTTTCAGCGACTGCGTAGTAACGCTTTCCATCAACCCACATTTGATAGACCGAATTAAAAACTGTCCTGCTGGCAAAATCGATATCCAAAAACGCAGAGATGCCGGTTCCGCCGAAGATCTCGACTGAGCTCCCGCGGAACCCTGCCGAAAGGAAGTCAGAGGAAGCGTAAGAGTTTGTGTAGTAACCAGCCTGAGAAACATTCGTGGCCAAAATTGTTGCCACAGACGCCTCGTCGAAAATTGTTGCCGGTTCACTTGCTACAACCGTGTTCGCCTCGGCAGCATTTGGGGCGCGGGCTGGACCTTGAGTCGTTGTTTCGCTCACCGTCTGAGTAGAGGCAACGTCGATTGCATCTGTTGATTCAACCGGAAGCTCGGCAGGCGCAGCGCCTGCGGCTGGGGCTGGGGCCTCGACTGTTTCTGTTGCACTTGCCTCATCCGTTGTTCCTGGGGAGACAGCCTCAGCGCTTTGTGAAGGTGCGCTCGCAATCTGATTGGTGGTGGTCTGGTTTAGGTTCGGCAACACTCCAAGTGAAACTGCCATTACCAAAAGAAACGCTCCTGCGGCAGCAACGTACTTACCGGACTCGGCTGCAGCTTTTCTAGCGGCAACCGACAAAATCTGACCGGCTGACATGCCGGCGGTCTCTACCTCACCAATGAGCGCCTTCTTGAATGCCGATCGCGCCCTGAATAGCAGCTGTCTGGTGGCGTTCTCGCTCAAACCAAGTTGTTCTGCAACCACATCGGTTGACTTCTCTTCGTAAATCGAGGCGATCAAGACTTCGCGGTGTCGGGGCTGCAGCTTTGCAAGAGCCAACGAAACAACGGCTGCGTCATCTGCTCGCTCCATCTCTAGAGACATCTCCGGACCGTTTGCGGCTATTTCCGGCAAGTCATCCAATGGCGCAATGCTCACGCGCGAGTTGATACGAATTACATCCAGACACAAAAGCCTGGTCTTCCACTTCAAAAACTTTAGGACCCCAACTTCGGAATCTAGTTCCGGCAGTGTTGTCATCAAATACAAAAATGCGTCCTGGACGACCTCTTCAACCTGGGATGGATTTACCAGGTAGCGACGAGCATGCCGTTCAAGGTGGGGACGAAACCGAACGTAGATGCTGGCAAAGTCTGATGCGGACCAATCTTTCAAAACCGCTGGGGTCAAGGTGTCGGCTAGGTGCTCTTTATATTGGGGCGCGCCAAACTCCTCGTCCGACTCTTTATCAAGCAGTCGTTCGAGGGGATCCTCTAGGTAATCCTCGGAATTTGTCATCTGTCTTAATATACGCACTATGTCAAGAGTTGTTACGCATATTTTTTTTCTTGCGAACACTAAACTCCTTGTCACAATGAAGATTTCAGTCATCGGGCTTGGCTATCTTGGAACAACCCACGCGGTTGCCATGGCACAGCTTGGCCATAAGGTCATCGGAATCGAGCCTGATCGCTCCAGGGTGCAAGCGCTGACGGCTGGAAACCTACCTTTTTTTGAGCCCGGATTAGAAGATGCCCTGAAGCAGGCTATTTCTTCAGGAAACATCGGCTTTCAAGCACATCACGATGACCTCAGTGCGGCAAGTGACATCCACTTCATTTGCGTTGGAACACCTCAAATTTCTGGACAACAGTCTGCCGACACGTCTTATGTTTTTGCCGCGGCCACGCAGCTTGCCGCGGTGCTGAAGCCCTCGAGTCTGGTGGTTGGTAAGTCCACTGTGCCGGTTGGCACCGCCAGAAACCTGATCACAAAAATGCAAGAGGTTTCAGGCTTCGTTCCAAAGCTTTGCTGGAACCCGGAGTTCCTTCGAGAAGGAACCGCTCTTGCGGACTCAATGTTGCCGGACCGAATAGTTATGGGTAGCGATGACCCCAGATACAACCAGGCCCTGAAGAACTGCTACCAAACCATGATTGATCAAGGCATTCCTGTATTGGAGCTAGACCTGGAAACAGCTGAACTCGTGAAGGTTTCGGCAAACGCTTTTCTTGCAACCAAAATTAGTTTCATAAACGCGATGGCAGAAATAGCCGAGGCCTCTGGAGCCGATGCCGTTCGGCTTGCCGAAGCAATCGGCCTGGATAACCGAATTGGCAAAAGCTTTCTTCGAACCGGAATTGGCTTCGGCGGCGGATGCCTGCCCAAAGATATACGTGGATTCATCGCCAGAGCGGATGAGCTTGGCGTAGGGGAATCCCTTGCGTTTCTAAGAGAGGTTGATCAAATAAACCTCCGAAGACGCCAGCGTATCGTGTCACTTGCCACCGAAGAACTTGGCGACATAAAAAATAAGAACATCACAATGCTTGGAATCAGCTTCAAGCCGGACAGCGATGACCTTCGAGACTCACCCGCTCTTGAGATAGCTCTGAGACTTCAAGCCCTCGGCGGCATTGTCACCGTCCATGATCCGGTTTCTCTGGAGGCTCTGGACAAAAAGTCCTCCGGGCTTATTGCAGAAGCAGATCTACCGACCGCAGTGAAGGACGCCGATTTGATCATCCTTGGAACCGAGTGGGCGGAGTACAAAAACCTAGATCCCGAATCAGTGGGTAGCTTGCCCCGGGTCCAAACGATTATTGACGGCAGAAATGTTCTAAATGTCGATTCCTGGCAAAAAGCCGGTTGGCGAATCATTGCGCCAGGCAGAAACATAGTCAATGGTTGACCTCAAAGATGTCTCCTTTGTAATGCCGGTTCTAAATGAACAGGATTACCTAGCAATCGCTGTTGAGTCGGTACTTGGTCAAAAGACTCCCGGAAAAAAGCAGCTCGTACTGGCTCTTGGTCCCTCCACTGACAAGACAAACAAAATTGCCGAATCGTTGGCAAAGAAGTATCGAACTCTGATCTTGATCGAGAACCCAACTGGGCTTACCGCGACCGGTTTGAACTTAGCAATTGAGAAATCAAGTTACGAAACAATAATTCGAGTCGATGCTCATTCGGAACTGTCCGATAACTACGCCGCGAGCGCCGTCAAAATACTGAACACTACCGGCGCTGCAAATGTTGGCGGCATGATGATTGCAAAGGGCAGAACGGCCTTCCAAAAAGCAGTTGCTTTTGGATATAACTCGAGGTTTGGTCTTGGCGGTGGATCATTCCACGTTGGTGGACAATCAGGGCCTGCGGACACTGTGTATTTGGGTTGTTTTCGGAAATCGATAATCACCGAGCTTGGTCTATACGAAGCCAAATGGGTGCGCGGTCAAGACTGGGAACTAAACCTAAGAATTCGACAGGCTGGCCATACCGTTTGGTTCGACCCAGAACTCAAAGTCGGTTACTACCCGCGAGAGAGCATCAAGGCTCTTGGAAGGCAGTTCTACTCCACCGGCGTCTGGCGCGGTGCCCTAACTAAACAAAATCCAATGGAGTCCTCCTTCCGCTATTGGATACCTCCCCTACTAGTTGCTGCGAGCTTGCTACAAGTTCCGCTTTGGATCTACCTTCTTGCCGTGGCACTCGTCAGCTTCGGTGTTAGCAAGTTAGACCTCAGCTCCAAATTCTGGCTACTCGCGGTTTTACCGACCATGCACTTTTGTTGGGGCATTGGGTTTTGGGTCGGGTTGCTCTCCAATCAAACCAAGGCTCGGTGATAGATTTTGCCCGTGACTAAACCCCAAATAGTAATTTGCTCGTTCTACACCCCCGACGAGTACTACGGCAACCACGCTAAGCAGTTGCGCGAACAGCTAGATGAACTGGGGCTTGAACATGAGCTTCTCGAGGTTCAAAAAAACGAAGGCGAAGACTGGGCCGATGTCACAAGAAAAAAGATTGGCTTTATTAAAAAAGTCTGCGACCGAAACCCGGACAAGATGGTGTTCTGGATCGATGTGGACTGTCGCATCTCGCACCTACCAGATTACATAGCCAATTCCAGCGCCGACTTGATTGGCTTCCAGAGAAGCTTTGGTGCACCCATGCAGATCGGCTACCACAACCGCACCCGGTTCTGGGAACCAAGCTTCTGGGGTGTAAACGCCACCAAGCAGGGGCGCAAACTAATCGATGATGCCTATGCACTCGAACAGCGGGCAGCGATAAAGGCAACCGATGACTACTTTTTGGAAGAAGCTTGGCGAGCAAACTCAAGATTGATCAGCTTTCAGATGATTCCAACCACTGGAATCATGCGTGAGCGGGCGATAACTGAACCTGGCCAACACCCGGCCTTTTTCTCATTTGGCTCAAGCGGCAACGTTGCGGACTTCAAGGACAAGGTTGTCCAGCACGGTGCCAAGAAGAACATCGGAGCGCGACGACAGGTATTGCGCCGCCTAAAACTCATTGAACAAATCCTGCCCCCCGGCATCAAGAACCCGCTTCGCAGAATTGTAGATGGAGTTGGCTTGACGGGCCTTCTCACTCAAGGAAGACCAACCCACGTCGATCCGGCTCGAGACACTGCTCTTGGCAATATGCTCAACGCCGCCGTGAACGGTCGGGGAAAAGACCATAAGGCCGCCATATGGGATTTTGAAAAGAAGTTTTTAGCCAGCAACCAGGACCAAGCAACCATCGATGTAGCGCGCTCGTTCTTGTATTACTCGGACAAGCCCTCGGACAAAATAATCCCAGTGACCTGGTGGGTAAAACCTTTCCCGGGAAACTTCGGAGACTGGCTGTCACCACTGATGATTTCCAACTTTACGAGCAGCAGGCTGGTTCTTCAGGCACCGACCAAACCGACCACCAAAAAGAACCTGGTCGCGATTGGGTCAATTGGCCGTTTTATAAAACCAAATTCGGTTGTTGTCGGCACTGGAATCTCAAGCGAAGAGATCGAACTCTCGAAAAAAGCCGACTACCACTCGGTTCGCGGACCGCTAACCGCCGCCGTACTTACTCGGTCCGGTGGCCCAAGCGTGGATAGCTTTGGCGACCCGGGTCTTGCGATCAGCGAGGTCATCCCACTAAAACGCAGTAAAACAAACGGCAGAGTTGCCTTTATCCGTCATTTTTCTCACCTGGCTATTCCGGTTCGATTGCCCGAAAACTATGACGAGATTTCTGTACTGCTTTCCCACCCGGATCAGATCAAGAGTTTTCTTCAAAACCTAATTGGCTACGAGAGTGTCATCACCTCGGCGATGCACGTGATGATTGCCTGCCAGTCCTATGGAATTCCATGCGGTCTTGTCACGTTCGAAGGCTTCCAGGAAAACGTTCACGGCACAGGAATCAAGTACCAGGACTACGCCCTCGGCGCCGGCGTTGAAGTGATGAACCCCAAGATCATTGCTCTTGATCTAACAAAGCTCGACTCAGACCATCTGGTTCGCGATGTCAGCGTCTCGAAAGAGAAAAAACTCGAGGTGTTGGATGCAATAAAGAGCGCGATTGCTAGGTTCGATAACTAATGAAACGCATGGCAATCGAGCTGTTCTCCTCCGCGAGACTTTTGTTGCCCACAAGACGTTTCCGTTGGCAGCTATTGCTACTTGTTCTGATTGCCGCAGCGATACCGGTCACTGAACTTTTGGTAGCAAAGTTATTTACCGACTTGGTAATCGAAGGAGCAAACCGTTCATTGCTTGAACTTGGGTTATCGGTTTCAATTTTTGCGGCGCTATTTATTGCGACAAGGATTGCCAACTACATTCAAAAAACCTATCGCGTGAAGTTTTTCGACAGGGCATTTGGTGCCGACACCAGAGAGCGCTCCAGCCAAAAGGAAAGCTGGGAATGGGCGATGGCCCTGGAGCTGGTAAATGTGTTCAGCTTCATCACACAGCTTTTGGTAATTTCAACCTTCTTCTTTGCACTGTCCCCCGGATTCGCAGGACTCAACCTTCTCGTGGTAATCATCATTCTCGAGGTGTTGGGAAGGCTGTTTAGAAAGCAACAGATTATTCAACGCGGCTTTGTAGAGGCGAAGCGCAACAAAGAGGCAGTCGCCCCCGCGGAGCGCCTTGGTTCCCGAATTCAAACTGCGGAATTTGGGACGCTTTTAGCAAGCTTTCTGGTGGTGGCTCTAATGGGCGTATTGATTTGGCTGAGCATCGCAGGAGTGATTTCACTTTCAAACACCATTGTGTTTTTTCTTGGGCTAAGGCTGCTAAACACCACATTTTCTTCCGTGTCCTCCAGCCTGATGCGTTTCGCCCGGGCAAAGGCAAATAGCTTCTAATGCCCGTTTTGACTATTGGTTACTCAACTCTTGCAGATCGAGCCCAAAACATCAGGTATCCAAACGTTGCCGACTGGGAATACCAAGTTCACATCCAGAAGGCTCTGGCTAAACCAGTCAAACCCGGTGTGATGTATCTAGATTCGTTGGGAGTAGCTAAGAGCCGAAACTCAGCGATACAAAACGCCAATGGAACCTACCTGCTATTCGGTGACGACGACGTGGTGTTCCACGAACAAGCCCTCACGGAGGCGCTGCGCTATTTGGATCACCACCCAGAGGTCTCACTGCTACTTACTAGTGCCGTGGATGAAACCGGAAGCCTGCGGAAAAACTATCCGACGAGACTAACCAAGCTAACTAAATTCAACTGCGCCCGAGCCGCCACCTACGAAATGATTGTGCGTCTGGAGGATGTCAAAAATTACGGTGTGCTTTTCGATGAGGATTTCGGAGCCGGAGCTAAAAATCACCTAGGTGATGAATACATTTTTATCGCTGACTTGATCTCTAAAGGTGCAAAATGCGTGTTTGCGCCTATCCCTATCGCGATGCATCCGGCCAACAGCTCGGGTGCTAGCTGGGGAACCAAGCAAGACCGAATCGCAAGAGCAAGAGTCTTCAAAAGAGTCTTTGGAGTCATGGCATTACCGGTGAGGTTGGCCTTTGCCTCCAGACACGTAACCGAACTAGGTGGCTTTATGAATGCCGCTAAGTTCGTAATCTCCCGCTAGCTAGGCCCGCGGCTATTTGGTAACTACCGTTTTAGAAAAAGCGGCCGGGGTTACCCCATTGAGATAAAGATCTATAGTCACCGTCAGCCCGGTCGCCGAAGTGAGACGATCAAAGGCTTGGAAGTCCTTGGTCACGGTCACCTTCTGCCACTTGCCGGCAATTCTCCATGACAGCGTTTGGCCCTTGTAGCCCTTGGCATAGACCACAATTTTGCCGTTGAAGGTTCCGACGTTCAGTGCCTGCCCGGCTGAGGGCTGCGGAGCTATGACCCCCCCCGCTGCTGTATTTGAGAGCAATAAGTAGGCGGCTCGAAGATCAACCATCGGTATGTTTTTTCGGATCACATCATTAATGGGCTTTCCAGATGCCTTGAGTGCCGACAGCACCTGTTCAGCACCGTGGTTAGGGAAGGCCTGCCGCAATAAAGCGTAGCTACCAGCAACCAGAGGAGCGGCCGCACTGGTGCCAGATGAACGGATGTAACTGAATGTATTCGCACTGATTGCGTAGTCAGGTGCAAGTAGTTCAACCTTGTCCGACATGGTTACATACCAGGACACCTCAGTAGCCTCGTTGACTGACCCAACTGCCACAGCATCCTTCAGACAGCTTGGGAAAAGCGAGGTGGCGATGTCAAGTGTTGGAGTATTACCTGCCGAAGCAAAAGGGATAACTCCGCCTTTGCGAAGAGAACTGAGAACCGCTGACATCTGCTGCAGTTCGGGATTAGTGTCACAGCGTAGCCATTCACGTGGAATTTCTTTGAAGTAGCCACCCCAACTCATGGACAACGCCACAATGTTCAGCTCCTCCTTTCGTTGGTCCACGTATCTCAGTCCAGCCAAAATGCCACTGAGCGTGAGGTCAACGTTTGCCATCAATATGTCCGACCCGGGAGCAATGCCACCAGGTGCTTCGTTGGTTGGGTTTCCGGCAACAATTCCGGCCACCATGTTGCCGTGGTCCTCGCTTGCGACATAAAGGCTTCCAATTTTTCGCTGCGAAGCAGCCTCAACGCCTGATTGCTCTAGCGCGCCATTTGGGCATCGGTAGCTGGAGGTTGCTTCGACAAAGCAGTACCCATCAATTATTTGGCCGACGAAATATGGATGAGTTAGATTCACGCCCTGGTCAATGATCGCAACCGTTGCTCCCTCGCCCGTAAAACCTTGATCCCAAACGCTCTGCGCGTTGATGGCCTGATAAGCCGGTTCACTCGGTGCGGCGTTGGCGGAAAGGCCCGTGGAAAGCAGTACCGCTAGCGCGGCAATAAGAGCCAGTAACTTTGTTTTCAAAACGATCCCCTTAAAGCTGTCAGTCAAAAAAGATACTAAGCCCGAATGTTTAGAGAAGCCTAAACAAAGTCTAGGCTTTAGCTATGAAGACCCCTGCTAAAAACACCGACTACCAAGTTACCAAGGCAGTGATCCCGGTAGCCGGTTTAGGAACCAGATTCCTTCCTGCAACTAAAGCCATGCCCAAAGAAATGCTTCCAATCGTAGATAAGCCCGTTATTCAGTATGTTGTCGAAGAAGCAGTATCTGCTGGCCTCAGTGATTTACTGATGATTACCGGGAGAAACAAAAACACTCTGGAAAATCATTTTGATCGAGTGGCCGAGCTAGAGCAAGTTCTTGCCAACAAGGGCGACGAGCAAAGATTATTTAAAGTTCAACAGTCCTCTCAGCTGGCGGACATTCACTACACCCGACAGGGCGACCCTTTGGGCTTAGGTCACGCAATCTTGAGAGCCAAGAGCCACGTTGGCGAGCACAGCTTTGCGGTGCTGCTTGGCGATGACATTATCGACGCGAGGGATCCCCTACTCAATCGCATGCTGGAAATTCACCAGCAAACCGGGGATAACGTCATTGCCCTACTGGAGGTTCCAGCCGAGCAAATCTCCCTCTACGGTTGCGCCTCAGTTACTGCCACAGATTCAGACAGCGTAATAGTTACTGACCTTGTTGAAAAGCCCGCACCGGGAACTGCACCGTCTAACTATGCAGTCATTGGAAGGTATGTGCTTCGGCAGGAAATGTTCCAAATTCTTGAGCAAACTGCACCCGGCCGAGGCGGCGAAATTCAACTGACCGATGCCCTCCAGTATGCCGCCAAGCACACAGGAATTGCCGGTGGCGTGAGAGGCGTTATCTTCACTGGTCGCCGCTATGACACCGGAGACAAGTTGGATTTCATAAAGGCAACCATCAAGATCGCAAGTGACCGCGAAGATATTGGACCAGATCTCAAGGAATGGCTCAAGGAATACACCAAGTCCTTATAGCTAGCTATTTTGATCGCTTGCATTTCTCAGAGCAGTAGCGAACGTCATCCCAATTTTTCTCCCAAGACTTGCGCCAAACCATCGGTCGACCGCAACGTAGGCAGATCTTCTCAGGTAGGTCTTTCTTCTTTACTCCGCGCACAGCATTACTCGGTGGGGGCCTCAGCCAAGGAAATATTCAATACTGATTTCGGAACATCCATCATCTCGACCCAGGTGTTTCCGATTGCAAGCTTCAAAACTTCTCCCGATGCGGTGGTCAGGATTATTGGGTCTTCACTCTCGCCCTTGGACCAAGAACCCTTCAGGTAGTAGCCATCCGAAAAAACGTAGGCGATGCCCTCATTGTTGACAAGCTTGGCCTTTGGAATCGCGCCGTATTTTGGATCCACAAAGCTTAGGTCGTGGACGACCTCCAGGACCACCACATTTTTAGCTGCCACCTGATCGCCGCCCAATTGCGTGTGGGGGGTTCCATCTTGAGTTCGAAGCCAAGCAGTTTGCAGTGGCTCAGCCCAGCCAAACTTGGCGGTGCCAAGATCCCAAACTGATTTCAACTGCGGGTACTTAACGCTTAGTCCCTTTGCCGCCACCCCTTGAGAGACAGCAGATGGGATTGCATCAAATTCGAAACCTGCCTGTGGGACTGGCTGTTCATTTGCGTAGAGCTCCTGCAGTTTTTGCGCACTGAAATATAGATTCCAAGGCGCTTTTCTTGAGGACTCGCGATAGTAGGTCTCGTTCTTCATTTCAGTGTCTTCGTCGCTGATAACAAGACCGGTGGCTTTGGCCGCCGTCTTGAACGGAGCCTGGCCGCCCGAGAAAGCAAAGACCCCGTGGAATGGATCGACTATGGACGCATCGACCGGTCTAACCGATCGAACCGGTCCAATTGCCTCTGGCATCCTCGAATGCCAAACCGGTAGGAGCCTAGTGAGGCCCACTTCAACCCGAGTCACATACACGATGTCGGCGTCATTTAGCGCAAGTTGTGGCCTGCCGGCGTAGGTGTTGTCAATCTTTGCCGACACCGCAGGCATCGCTAGGTAGGGATTCTCACCCTCAAGATACAAAACTCCAGTTAGCGGAGCAGCCACGTATACCGGCTCTGGCTCAGGCTCCACTGTTACCTGCGGGGCCGCAGAGGATATTGCCGGCACCGGATCAGCTGTCTGGCATGAGGTGAGGACCAGAAGGCCGATGAGAGTGAGAACAAAGAATCTGAGTGAGCGCATTTGGATAATCCTAGAAGTTTTCGATAAAAACTGGTTGATGGCAGGGCTGCTATTTGCCCGACTGACTTTTTCTTATTTTATTTCGCTTCACCAGTCGGTCTCTGAGGATTTCCAGTGGCAGCAACATCGTGGTTCCGACGATAATAATCAGGACAGTAATTTCTAGGTTTTCCTTAACCATATCGAAACCACCCAACCAATAGCCTGGAACCATAAATACTCCGACCCAAGCCGTTGCGCCAATAAGGTTTAGTTTGGTGAATCTTCGATAGTCCATCTTGGAAATACCGGCAAGCATTGGAATCAGAGCTCTCAGAATCGGCACGAACCTAGCCAAAACCACTGCCCTGGCTCCGTAGTTTTCGAAAAACTCATGGGTTCTATCGAGTGTGGCCTTGTTCAAAATGAACTTTTGCTCTTTGGCTATCAAGGGTGGGCCAATTTTCGCCCCGATCCAGTAGCCCACTTGGGTTCCAGAAAAAGCTGTTGCCCAAATTATGACGAAACCCGCCCAATCTGGAAGCCATGATTCAGAGTTTGCAAGGGTCAATCCGGTCAAAAAAAGCAGGGAGTCCCCGGGCAAAATGGATGTGAAAATAAAGGCGGTTTCGATAAAAATCACAAACGCAACAGCGACTGCGGCCCAGTCGCCAAACGCAGAGATTATCTCTTGCGCATCAAACCAATTCAAGTTCCATCGCTCCTATGACTAACAGCAAAAGAAGCTGCCCTGAAAACAATTCTGAGCCTAGTGGCATAGGTTGTCCGGCACCTGTGAGTTTGTCGAAACTTATGGAAAACTGTTGGTTTTAACCGGGGTAAAAATTCACTGAGCCGCGAACCCAAACTGAAACCTTCATTCCAACCTCCGGGGCAAAGGGCCCATTGGATCTTGCTCTAATTTTTACGCCCCTGGTGACAACCTCAACCACGGCATCGTGCCCAAAGAATACTTGCCCGACAACTTCGCCCTCGCCCTTTGGGTTTGGCAGTAGATAAAAATTCTCTCCTCTGATTGCTACTCGACCCACTTGACCCTCAGTGACCTTGTTCAGTGGGTTCAAGGCGCCGAGCAGAGTTAGCACCTTTCCGTTTTTAACTTCGCCGTCAATCAGCACCGAATCGCCGAGGAAAGTTGCGATACCTATATCTACCGGTGAGTTGTAAATCTCAGTCGGAGAACCAACCTGAACTATCTGGCCGTTCCTCAATACCGCAACGCGATCAGCCAGTGACAACGCCTCTTCTTGATCGTGGGTAACCAAGATCGCAGTCGCTCCCTCTTTTTTCAAGATGGCCTTTACATCAAGGCGGAGTCTGGTTCTAAGCTCGGCATCCAGGGCACTAAAAGGTTCGTCCATCAGCACAATCGCTGGCCTCGGCGCCAGAGCGCGAGCCAGAGCCACCCGTTGTGCCTGTCCGCCAGAGAGTTTCTCAGGTCTGGCGTCTGCAAACTCTGTTAGTTCAACAATTTCTAGCAGCTCCGCCACTCGCGCCACTTTGTCTTTTGAAGACCAGCCAGCTAAGCCAAAACCGATGTTTTGACTTACGCTGAGATGAGGGAATAGAGCGGCATCCTGCGGAACGATTCCGATGTTTCGTTTTTCCGGAACCAAAACTTTAGTGACACTAGAAATTTCTTTTTCCGCCAGCTCAATTGTTCCGGCAGTTGGTTTTTCAAAACCGGCGATCAGTCGAAGCAGAGTCGACTTGCCAGACCCAGAAGCACCAAGAACCGCAACCAGCTCTTTATCCTCTACCAACAAATCAACGCCACTCAAGACTTCAAAATCACCAAATGATTTTTTTACGCCGCGTAGGTTCAGAGTCTCCATTAGCCCCGAACCTCCGATAGTGCTTTCCTGGCCTGAGAATTCAACGCGAGCGCAGGTAACCCGGCAATGATAACCAGTAGCAGAGCATATGGTGCAGCTTGTGAGTAAGCGAGATCCTCGGTTGCCCCCCACAGTCTGGTTGCCAGAGTGTTGGTTTCAGTCGGTCGCAATAACAAAGTCGCGGGTAATTCTTTCAGCACTGTAAGTGCAACCAAGGCAACCCCCGCGATGATCCCCGGAAATGCAATTGGCAAGACCACCTTAAATAAGGTTCGGTTTGCCGGGACTCCCAGCGACTGAGACACATCCTCTAGGTCCTTGGACACTTGCGCGATCGGGGTGCTGATTGCAGCCAAAGCATTCGGTAAAAACAAGATGAGATAAGCAATAACCAACAACCAGGTTGTTTGGTAAATCCAAGGTGTGATGTTCGCTCCGAAAAACACCAACGCCAAGCCCACCACAACAGCAGGCAGTGCGTGGGTTGCCCAGCTCGCTGTTTCGATCAAAGCGCCGAGCCTAGTACGATACCTAACCGCCCATAGCGCTATCGCAGTTGCAAACACTCCAATTATCAGGCCGGACAAACCCGCTAATCGAACCGAGCCCCAAAGCGCATCGAGGAGCATTGGTAAATCGAGACTCGCGCTTCCTTGAACAGTCCAAACCAACAGGCTGAACATTGGAATGCCGACACTGATAACTGCCAACAAAGTGAGTCCGATTGTAGCGGTCCAAGACCAAGAGCCCAGGTCAACCCTGACTCGCTTTCCTAGGGCTTTGGTGTTTGCTAGGTAGAGGCCGCGATAACGTCGCTCAAACCAAATAACCAAGAGCGTTATTAGAAGCAAGACAAAAGCCAACGCGGCGGCCGAGGTCCTGTCGAACGAACCCTGATAGGCGTTGTAGATGGCTCTAGTAAATGTGTCGAAGCGCAATAGCGCAATAGCGCCGAATTCGCTCAAGACGTAGAGCGCAACCAACAAAACCGATGCAGTTGCCGCAGGCCTAACCTGCGGCCATGTAATTCCGACTAGCACTTGAAGCCTACCAAGACCTAGTGTCCTAGCAACCTCCTCGGTTGCCGTATCAATTCTGACCAACGCTGCTGTCACGCCCAAGAAAACGTAAGGACTAGTGGCCAAGGTGAGGACCAGCCAAGAAGCAAAAAATCCTGAGAAATTGGGAAACAAAGACATGTACCCAAGAGCCATTACGTAAGAGGGTATTGCGAGCGGAAGGGCCGCTAGGACCGCAAACACCGGCGCGAATCTCACATTAGAGCGGGTAGTCAACCAGGCCTGCGAAAAGCCAAGCAAAAGAGCGCTAACCGAGACTGCCAGGACCAGTAGCCCCGTGTTACTTAGTAACTCAAGGGTTCTAAATCGCAACAACTCAGCTAGCGCTCTGTCGAGGCCTTCGAAAAGACGAAGCACCAAATAACCGATCGGAAGCACCGCCAACAAGGCGGCGCTAACCCCGAGAACTGCTATGACTACCGGTGGCTTACGCATTGTTCTCTAACTATATCAGCCCAGCCTCGCGAATTAACTGAAGGGTTTCTTCTAGGGTATCAAGGTCGCTGAGGTCGATTTCCGGAGCAGGAATCTGATCAAGTGGGGTCAAGTCAACTCCAGCTTCGACTCCTGTAATCAATGGGTACTCACTAGTTTCGTCAACAAAGTACTGCTGACCGGTCTTGCCCAGTAGGTACTCCACGAAGCTTCTTGCCGCGCTCGAATCAGTTACGATTCCAACCCCAGCAGCGTTGATTAAGTTGCCAACATCGTTGGCTTGGAACTGGCCTAGTTTTGATGTCAAGTTTTCGAAACCCACCTCGCGGCCCCGAGCGAACCAGTAGTAGTGGTTTATTAGACCTGCGTCAACGGTCTTGGTCTCGACAGCTTCCAAAATCGCTGAGTTCTTTGGGTAGATAACCGCATTGGTTTTCATAGCCTGAAGCCACTCAAGGGTCTTGTCTTCACCGTGAAGAATTCGCATGGCCGTTACAAAGGCTTGGAAAGAAGCATTCGTTGGAGCAATGCCGATTCTTCCCTGCCATTCGGGTCCTGCTAGATCAAATACTGAGCTCGGCACCGCGGCTACCTTTTCAGGGTTATAAACAAGTACCCTGACTCGACCAGATACGCCCACCCACTTGCCATCAGCAGCTGAGTATCCGGCAGGAACGAGTCCCAAGATTTCATCTGGCAATGTAGTCATCAAGCCGGCTTTTGCGATAGATCCAAGCGCTCCGGCATCTTGAGCAAAGAACACGTCCGCTGGGGAATTTTCACCCTCTTCTAGTAACTGAGCTGCTAGTTCCGCCGAGCCGGCGTAACGAACCTCTACCGTGATTCCAGTTTCTTCGGTGAACTGATCGATTATCGGCTGAACTAGCGATTCGCTTCGACCCGCGTAGACGACGATTGAAGTTTTTTCAACAACTGTTGGGGATTCTTCGGGAAGCGCGACATCAGTTGCGCAACCACTAAGGGAAATTGCAGCAGCAGCAGCAGCAGCAGCTATGGCGGCGGCAATGATTTTCTTTAGCATCGAGTTAGTTCCTGACTTTATAAGCACGGCATTTGCCGCCGCTCTGAACAGGTTAGGTAACCCTTACTAGTTTGTCAATAAGAAGTTTTTTTGGCTCTTCTGACATAACCGTGGGTTAAATCCGGCCGGAGAGTGCCGCTTTGTGGCAGCCGAGGACCTTCTACCTTCGCGGATTCTGTGTGAAACCCTTGCTTCCTCCAGCTAAAACACAGAAAGAGACGCTAGCGTTGAAACATCGAGGCGGTGTGAACGTCTTTTACGCTGAGAAGCCCCGATGCATGAGACGAGTCCCCATCTCACCAATACTTGACCGAGTCAACGGCAGTCATTCTCGGATTGATCCCGCCGCGCACCCGTACACCTCAGACTTTGCTGGGTTGATGAAGAGCGTTAAGTCCGCCGGTTTATTGCGTAGGCGCCATGGCTACTACGGCGTGCTTGCATTGATACTCACTGTCGTTCTCGGTATCACCGTGACCGGCATGATTTTCTTGGGAACCTCTTGGTGGAGCATTGCTCTTGCGCCACTACTGGCCATAGTGCTCACTCAATTTGCTTTTCTTGCTCACGAATTGGCCCACAGGGCAGTGTTTGCTAGCGGCAACTCGAATGACATCTGGGGACGGATCATAGCAAACCTGGTGGTGGGTATTAGTTACTCCTGGTGGATGAATAAACACTCTAGACACCACGCCAATCCGAACACGGTGGGCAAAGACCCTGACATTGAATCTGATGTCGTCGTGTTTAGGCAAGACATTGCCCCTACCACCACGGGTTTGCAGCGCGCGATTGTCAAACGTCAAGGGTGGCTCTTTTTTCCTCTGTTGACCTTGGAGGGGCTAAACCTCCACTTCCAGGGCCTAAAGCGCGCCTTCTCCAGAGAAAAGGTAGAGGCTCGCGGTTCTGAGATCACGATGTTGCTCGCCCGCCACATCATCCTCTTTGCGCTTGTCTATTGGTTTATGCCCTGGGGTGTAGCAAGTGTTTTCTTGGTCACCCAATTGGCCGTCTTTGGTGTCTACATGGGCGCCTCTTTTGCCCCCAATCACAAAGGCATGCCCATTATTGGACGAGACATCAAAGTGGACTTCCTGCGCCGTCAAGTGCTGACCAGTCGGAACATCACCGGGGGTACTGCCATGGATTTTGCCATGGGCGGACTCAACTACCAGATTGAGCACCACTTGTTCCCCAATATGCCTCGCCCCGCCTTAGCCAAGGCCGCAAAAATGGTCAAGGCCTACTGCCAGGAGCGCTCTATTTCCTATACGGAGACATCCTTAATCCGCTCCTATGGCATCGTCGTGAGCTACCTCAACCGTGTGGGTCTCCAAGCCCGCGATCCTTTTGATTGCCCCGTAGCTCAGGGAGCCGGGCGCTAAATCACGCAGCGACGCGACAAGAGCGCCTGTTTCAAAGTCGAGATCGATCGCTTCGACGATGGTCTTATCGACTCCAAGCAGAGTTAGCCATACTGTTGAATTTCAACGCCGCTTTCTCGTCCCTGTGCTTATTGCCCTTGTCAGTTAGATACCTAGACGGAGAGCGGCGCGCACTCGGTAAGGCGCTGGTGAAACCACCCACGGTTACGTCAGGGGGCTAGCTTTTCGGTCTATTTCAACAATCAGGCTCTCGACTAGCCCGCGGATTTCGTCGCGTATGGGGCGCACGGTGTCGACTCCCTGACCGGCTGGGTCTGTTAGCACCCAATCCAAGTAGATTTTCCCTGGATAAAACGGGCAAGCGTCTCCGCAACCCATTGTTATCACGTAGTCGCTCGCTTTGACGTCTTCGTCGGTCAAAACCTTTGGAGTGTTGCTGGAAATATCAATGCCCTCCTCAAGCATCGCCTCGACAACCGCTGGGTTGACCTTGTCAGCCGGCATTGTTCCTGACGACCTGACTTCAACACGGTCACCCGCCAAATGGGAGAGGTAGCCAGCTGCCATCTGGCTGCGACCGGCGTTGTGAACACAGACAAACATCACCGATGAAATTGGCTTAGACATTTTGCTCCTTCTTGGTTGATAGAAAATAAAACAGGGTCAGTGCTACTCCGGCACCAATTAGTTGCCCAATTACAAACCCGGGCACCGATGCGAAGTTGATGCCGGTAACAGCATCAGTAAAGGCTCGACCAAATGTCACAGCCGGATTCGCAAAGGAAGTGGATGAAGTGAATAAGTGGCCGGCAGCAACCCAGGCTGCGATGCTAGGAGCGATCAAGGACAGCTTTTCTTGATCGACTAATAACAGCACGATCAGCAGTAGCCCGGCGGTGGCAACGATCTCACCAACAAAAGTCTGAGTAGTTAGTCGCTGAACAGTGCCTGCCGCTACTGCATAAACACCAAACATCAGGTTTGCGACCACTGCGCCCAAGAACGCTCCTAGTAGCTGCATAGCGACATAGATAAACCCGGTCTTGGCATCAATTTGCTTCCTGATGCCGAAGGCGATCGTGACCACTGGATTGAAGTGAGCTCCGCTGATGGATTGGAACATGCTGATGGCAACAAACAAAACAAGTCCAACTGCTCCGGCAATCGCCGCTAGTCCAACGGTCTCGTCGGCACCCAGCAAAAAAACCATGTGGCCGGCACCTGCGACAGTCAAGACAATAAGAAACGTTCCTAGCAACTCGGCCAGGTACTTCCTTGTGTTTGCGGCTGTACTTTGGTTTTTAGTAATGGTTTTGTTTTGCTTTCTGAACTAAAGTTGGCAGTAGTTTATAGATGGTTATCTATTTATAGCAGACATTCGGGAATTTATAGACGTGTATCGATGTATAGGTTGAATAGAAGATGAATAAAAATTTACTTACGCTGGCGGATTGCGCGCCAGCCAGCACCGCAGAGCCGATGGCAAGAGCCAAGGCTGAGGACATCTCTGCGCTTCTAAAGGCCGTTGCCGATCCGACAAGACTTCAAATCTTGGCCATGATTGCCAAGGCGGATCTCCAGGAAAGCTGCGTTTGCGACCTAACCGGCCCACTGGGGCTAAGCCAACCAACAATTAGTCACCACCTCAAGAAACTTGCAGAAGTTCAGTTAGTTGAAAAACAGCGCCGAGGCACTTGGATTTGGTATTCGTTGAATAAGACACGCTGGAGCCAGATAGCGCAGCTGTTCGCATGAGCATCTAAAACACCACCTCACAATAAGGAGAGCAATGTCAAAAACTGAAATCTCAATTACCGGAATGACCTGCGGGCACTGCGAGATGAGTGTCACCAATGCAATCGCAACCCTCGAAGGCGTTGAGGGCGTAAAGGTTGATCACTCAAGCGGAACCGCTGTGGTTACCTCAACAGGAGTAACTGATGAGCAGTTCACAGAGGCCGTTGAAGAGGCCGGTTACCAGGCAGTGGGATTCGCAAAAATAGATGCCTAATACCAACTTGGTCGGTGTTGAATTACTCGATATTGAAATCGAGGGAATGACCTGCACCGCTTGTGCCAGGAGGGTTGAGAAGAATCTAAACAAGCTGGATGGAGTAAGTGCTTACGTAGATTTTGCCACCGAGAAGGCTCACCTCCAACTAATCAACCCGCTGGAACCTGCCGTGATTGCCGGGGCCGTTGAAAGCGCCGGCTACCGGGTTGGCACTGGAAAGTCTGAACTCAAAACCCTGAAGCCGCGTCTTATTGTCGGTGGCGCCGCGTCGCTAGTAGCGGTGCTTCTGGCCATGGTTCCCGGTTTCCAGTTCCAATACAGTAATTACATAGTTTGGGCTGCTGCCACCGTTGTGATCTTTTATGTGGCTTGGCCTTTCCACACCGCGGCCATAAAGAACCTTCGTCACTTTGATGCCACCATGGACACGCTTGTTTCGCTTGGCTCCAGTGTCGCCTATGGCTATAGCGTTTATCTGATTCTTGCCGGTCACATTCACACCTACTTTGAAACCGCTGCGGTCGTGCCATCGGTTGTGCTACTCGGCCGCTACATAGAGGTAAGGGCAAGAAAAAGCGCCACTGACTCAGTTCGAGCACTGCTGAGCGCCATTCCTCAAACAGCAACCGTCGAAATTGACGGTAAGCGCGAAGATGTCGCGACCAGCTCACTCCGCAAGCAAATGATTGTCTTGGTTTCAGCCGGTGAGGCCATTCCGGCCGACGGCCGACTACTCTCGGCATTCGCATCAATCGACACTTCCACCCTCACCGGAGAATCGCTCCCTCAGGAATTGCAAACCGGGGAACTAGTAACGGCCGGAACTACAAACTTGCAAGGTGAAATAAGAGTTGAAGTAACTGCCATTTCCTCCTCTTCAAGACTCGCGAAGATAGCAGACCTAGTTCGAGAAGCAACTGCCCAGAAGTCCAAACTTGCATCGCTAACCGATTCGATTTCAAAGATCTTTGTGCCATTGGTAATCCTCATCGCCATTGCCACCTACTTGATTTGGTTCTTTCTAGGAGAACAAGACCTCGCCATCAAGGCGGCCATCTCTGTAATAGTGATTGCCTGCCCATGTGCTCTTGGGATTGCCGTGCCGATGAGCCTGGTGGTTGCCACCGGCATCGGAACCAAAAAGTCCGTGGTTGTAAGAACCCCGGACTCACTTCGCTTGCTTGCAAAGACCAAGCATGTTTTCTTGGACAAGACCGGAACGCTTACCGACGGCAAACTTGCCATCATCAAAGCCATCGGCCTGTCAGGCATCAGCTCCGAGGCAATGTTAGAAAAAGCTTCGGCGGTCGCAGTGACCAGCAAGCACCCGGTCTCTAAAGCAATAGCAGAAACCCCACACGATCTTGTCGCAACCGACGTCATCGAAGTCGCTGGAACAGGACTCACAGGAAAAGTTGATTCGGTGATGGTCTCGGTTGAAAAACCCGGAAGCTATCAAAACCAAGCGGAGCTAGATGACGCTCTTGAGAATGCCGGTCCAAACACTCTTGTTGTGGTGGCCTGGGACAATGTTGCCCGCGGACTCATCGAGCTTTCCGATAAGCCAAGGCCAACCTCCAAGCAAGCAATGGATGAGCTAAAAGCAGCTGGATTTAGCCCGTACCTGGTTTCCGGGGACAACCCGGAACGAGTTCGCGAAGTTGCAGAACAACTAGGTATCACCGACTACAAGGGACACGTATCCCCCGAGGGCAAACTGGAATTACTCTCGGCTTACAACGAACCAGTTGCAATGGTTGGAGACGGCATAAACGACGTAGCAGCACTTGCTAAGGCCGACGTTGGAATAGCAATGGGCTCCGGAGCCCACGCGGCTCAGGCCGCAAGCGCCATCACCATTTTGGATGATGATCCACGTGCCATTGCTTTTGCTCTCAAGCTTGGAAAGCGCACTTACCGAAACATTTTGCAGAATCTAGGTTGGGCTTTTGGCTACAACATAGTTCTGATTCCGGTTGCGGCTCTAGGGCTCCTGAATCCAATGCTCGCTGGCGTAGCAATGGCCTTCTCATCGGTTTCGGTGGTTGCTAATTCTTTGCGGCTCAAGGCTGGAAACTAGGCGATTAGATCAGGTTCTCTTTCGGGTTTTGTGGAAAGATGCATTTGTGAAGAAAGTTCTTATCCACCACGGCTGGACCAACATACGGCCCCCTGGTCACTGGGCAAGGCTTGCTTCAGCGGAGCTAAGAAACAATGGCAACCAAGTTTGGTACCCGCAGTTCCCAGACCCTGACACCCCCAGTACTGAAAAGTGGCAAGAACTATTACGCCAAGAAGCCAACATGATGGACGAGGTTCAAGGCGGCGAAAAGATAGCTATTTGTCATTCACTCGGGACTACCAATTGGCTAATCGCTGCGATGAATGACCTTTTCACAGAACCATTTGATCGAGTGCTACTCATAGCGCCGCCAGACCCAAACCAACTTACTGAGACCGAGGGCATAGACGGATCACCGCTTGATTTGAATGACCCAGGACTATCTGCAAGCGCTCATAAGTGGGCAAAAAGCTTGACTGTGATAGCAAGTGATGATGACCAGTGGCTTCCTCGAGGAGTCGGTATCTACGCTCCCGCACTCAATCTAGAGCCGCTAATTTTTCCAGGGGCAGGACACTTTTCATTTGATCAGGGCTGGGGCCACTGGGCCGGTCTGGCCAAGTGGGTAGAAACTGCTAACCCTCAAGACTTGATGCAGCGCTAGCATCTAGCGCTGCCTTATTTCTGACCCGGTGAATAGCACCTAGACAGACAAGCAGTCCCATGGCCAGAACTCCCATGGCAAAGGTCAGACCGATTGCTGATTGAACGTTTGCCAACACCAAGAGCGTCAGCAGCGAGGGCGAAAGGGCAGACACCATTTTGCTCAGCATCATGATGTAGCCCTGCCGTTGACCGAAGCGCTCGGTCCCAAAAAACAAAAGCGGCAAAGACCCCCTAATAAAAGGATTCAAGCCGACTCCGATGCCATGCAGAATCACAAAAGGAATTAGGGCGTTCACTCCAAAGATCCAGATCAAGACAACCCCAATTGGGTGGGCAGCAATTGAAAGCCCGGCCACGCGCATTGGCGTCATGATTTTTCCAGGAACCAAAATCAAGACCCTTGCCAGCACTTGAGATGGCCCGAGGATTGTTGCGGCAAGCAATGCAACTTCAGAGCTAGCACCCAATTCCCCGAGCAAAAATGGAAGGGTGGTGTTCACCGAGGAAACGATGAAGCCCTCGAGAGCGAACATCACCGCAAAAATCACCAGCAACACATCAAACCGGAATCGATTTTTTATTATCTTCCGAATCGGCCCGGTGGTTGTTGGAATCTCTTTAGGTTCAGTTCTTGGAATGCTGAGGTTGAGCGGTAGTGCGATGACCAGATGCATGAGGGCCCAGAAAAATACTGCCTGCTGCCAACCAACTGTTTGCTCAAGATAGCTGGTAACTGGCCAAGAGATTGTGGAGGAAAAGCCGGCGAACACAGTGATGCCCGCTATTACGCGATTTGATTTATTGCCGAAGAAAGAAACCGCAGTTGCGAAGGCCGAATCATAATTGCCCATTGACCCGCCAATACCTATTAGCAACCAGGCCAAAATAAGCATGACTTGATTCGTGCTAATCGATAGCAGGCTGAGTCCTGCAAAAAAAGCAACGCTTCCGATAGGCAAAACCGCGCGGCCTCCAAGCCGATCAATCGCTCGTCCAACCTGGGGACCTAGAAAGCCAGAGACCAACAGGGACAGAGTGAAAGCCCAAAAGAAATCCTGGGTAGAAATGCCAAGTGATGCCGAAATCGGAACTGCCAATATCGCCGGCAAGTAGAAAGAGGATCCCCAGGTAATAATCTGCCCCACACCGAGACGAACGGTAATCGATGAACCCTTGGTCAACTAACACCTCAAATTGGACAGAGCCTCAAGCCTATTGCTGCGTTGAAGTTTCAAGGCATAATAATGAAAGCTCGGAGTGACGGGCGAAACTAATCGAGAGGCAGCTTGCATCTAAATGCCATCCATAAATAAAACAGCACTGATAACAGGCGCAAGCAGCGGGCTCGGGCTCGAGGCCGCCAAGGAGCTTGCGGCCCAAGGGTTTGATGTCATAATGACCGCCCGCGGAAAAGACCGGCTCGAAAAAGCAGGCGAGGAGATCGCCAAGCAATACCCCAAGTCGAAGATAACAACGCAAATTTTAGACGTTGCAAATTTTGACGAGGTTCGCTCGTTCGCTAATCAAGTCTCCGGCCCAATTGATGTTCTTATGAATAACGCCGGAGTGATGGGCCCGGACTTTAGTTTGTCCGTGGATGGCATCGAGTCTCAAATGGCAATCAATCACCTGGGGCACTTCGTTTTGACCAAATCCCTTTGGAGGCATTTAGTCAAAGCCAGTGAGCCAAGGGTTATCTCGCTCTCCAGCACCGTTCACAGGAGGGGCAAGCTTCAATCGATGAGCCTCGAGCAATTAAAAGGTTCGGATCAGAAAAGCTACGACCGTTGGCAGCGATATGCCGATACTAAGTTGGCATGTCTGTTGTTCTCGAGGGAGCTTGATATACGAACCAAGCAATCGGGAAGCCAGGTCGTTTCAATCGCCGCGCACCCAGGCTGGGCAATGACCGGACTCCAGGATAATTTCCCGAATCGCTTCGATCGTTTTGCCCAGAACGCCAAGCAGGGAGCCCGATCACAAATCATGGCAACCGTCCGAGCCGATCTAGTAGGTGGAGAATTTATCGGCCCAGCCCAAGAGCTCTGGGGTGAGCCGAAACTGATAAAGGGCACCAAGCAGTCTCGAGATCTTGGATTGATGAAGCAGCTCTGGGAACTCAGCGAGGAACTAACTGGAGCCACTTTCGAGGTATAAGCGATAGGCTCCTTTGGTTATCTAGGAGTGATTTTGCCAACTATTGACCCCGAAGCCGTTGTCGGCTCAAGGATTACGAACCAGAGCCTTAGCCGCTGGCTGCACTCGTTGCCCGGCGTGGACAAAGTGGGGCTAGAAGCCCGCACCGCATCCCTTGGAACCAGGTCAATCAAAACCGCCTCTAAAGCTTGGGCTCTAGACATGGCAATCCAGATGATGGACCTGACAACTCTCGAGGGCGCCGACACCAAAGAGCGAGTCCGAAGCCTCTGTCTGAAGGCGATTACTCCAGACCCAACCGATCTAACCACCCCGCAGCCAGCAGCCATTTGTGTCTATGGAGACATGGTCAAACATGCCAAAGACGCAATTGGCAAAAATAAAATTCACGTGGCTGCAGTGGCAACCGCATTCCCTTCTGGACGCGCAAGCTTGCCGGTCAAAATCGCAGACACCAAGGATGCGGTTAATGCCGGGGCCGATGAAATCGATATGGTGATTGACCGCGGAGCTTTTTTGTCAGGCAACTACCTAGAGGTTTATAAGCAGATTCTCGCCGTGAAGGCAGCCTGCGTCAGGAAAGATGGAACCCGCGCCCACCTAAAGGTGATTCTTGAAACCGGCGAACTGGAGACCTACGACAACATAAGGCGCGCCAGCTATCTTGCAATGCTTGCCGGCCCTGACTTTATTAAGACTTCCACCGGCAAGGTGAGCGTCAACGCGACACTGCCAATCACGCTGCTGATGCTGCAGGCGGTAAAAGACTGGTTTGATCAGACCAAAATTCGAATCGGTGTGAAGCCTGCCGGTGGAATCAGAACTGCCAAAGATGCCATCAAGTACCTGGTAGTGGTCAAAGAAACCGCTGGCGAAGAATGGCTGACCCCGAAATACTTCCGATTTGGTGCATCCAGCTTGCTAAACGATGTCTTGATGCAGCGACAAAAACTAACAACCGGTCACTACTCCGGTCGTGACTACGTGAGCGTGGACTAGGAGCCAATATGTTCGATTACTCGCCAGCACCAGAATCCAAAGACTTAGTGAAGTTTCAAGCCTCCTACGGCCACTTCATTGGTGGCAAGTTCACCAAGCCTGCAAACACCTACAGCACCATCAATCCCGCCACCGAGCAGGTGCTGGCTGAGATATCCCACGGCACGGCAAAAGATGTCGATTCGGCCGTGAAAGCGGCGCGTACTGCCTATGAGAAAACCTGGAGCAAACTAAATGGCGCGACCAGAGGCAAATACCTTTACCGAATCGCAAGGATCATCCAAGAACGCTCTCGCGAACTAGCGGTTGCCGAAACTCTAAATAACGGCAAGCCGATCAAGGAAACCCGCGACGTTGACATCCCGTTGGTCGCATCTTGGTTCTTCTACTACGCAGGCTGGGCCGACAAGCTCGATTACGCAGGTCTAGGCGCAAACCCGAGGGCTCACGGAGTTGTCTCCCAGATAGTTCCCTGGAACTTCCCGCTGATGATGTTGGCCTGGAAGATTGCCCCGGCACTTGCCGCCGGTAACACCGTCGTCCTAAAGCCCGCCGAAACAACACCTCTGACAGCACTGTTGTTTGCAGAAATCTGCCAACAGGCGGAACTGCCAGATGGAGTTGTAAACATAGTCACGGGCTTTGGCGACACCGGAGCCATGATGGTAGGTCACCCAGACGTCAACAAGATTGCCTTCACCGGCTCCACTGACGTCGGAAGAATAATTGCCAAGCAAATTGCCGGCACCGATAAGAAGGCAACTCTGGAGCTTGGCGGCAAGGCCGCCAACATTGTCTTTGAGGATGCCGCTCTCGACCAGGCGGTCGAAGGCATAGTAAATGGCATCTTTTTTAACCAAGGCCATGTCTGCTGTGCCGGATCCAGATTGCTGGTCCAAGAGTCAGTTCAAGACGTAGTTATCAAGAAACTCAAAGCGCGCATGGAGAACATTCGTCTGGGTGACCCAATGGACAAGAACACCGACATCGGTGCAATCAACTCCAAGGAGCAACTCACGAAGATTGACCGCTTGGTAAAACAGGGAGTAAAAGAAGGTGGCCAAGCTTGGACTCCTTCCTGCGTAATTCCAAAAAATGGTTTCTGGTATGCGCCAACAATCATCACGGGTGTCTCACCTGCCAATACCGTTGTCAGAGAAGAAATCTTCGGGCCGGTGCTATCGGTCATGACCTTTAGAACTCCCGCCGAAGCGGTGGCGAAAGCCAACAACTCTCAGTACGGCCTGAGCGCCGGTGTCTGGAGTGAAAAGGGTTCAAGGATTCTGAAGATGGCCGATCAACTAAACGCCGGTGTGGTGTGGGCAAACACTTTCAATCAGTTCGACCCAGCCAGCCCATTTGGCGGCTTCAAAGAATCCGGCTACGGCCGCGAGGGTGGCCGTCACGGATTGCTTAGCTACTTGAAGGGATCAAACTAATGCGCTTGGAAGTAAAGAAAACCTACAAACTCTTCATTGGTGGCAAGTTTCCTCGCTCTGAATCAGGCCGAATCTACATAGTGAACAACCACAAAGGTGAGTTCCTGGCAAACGTCGCTAAAGCGTCTCGAAAAGACGTGCGTGACTCAGTGGTTGTCGCTCGCTCCGCACAATCCGGCTGGGCTGGCGCAACTCCTTATAACCGCGGACAGGTTCTTTACCGAATCGCCGAAATGCTTGAGGGCAGGCGCGAGCAGTTCGTCGCCGAAATTCGTGAGCTAACTGGCAAAAATGAAAAGCAAGCTAACCAAGAAGTAGACAGCGCTATTGACTCCTGGGTTTGGCACGCCGGCTGGACCGACAAAATCGATGCGGTGGCAGGCAACATGAATCCGGTTGCCGGGCCGTTCTTTAACATTTCAACCAATCAACCAACTGGAGTCGTCGCGGCATTTGCGCCTCAAGACAGTTCTTTGGTGGGCCTGGTGAACACAATCGCCCCTGCGATAGTTTCTGGTAACTCGGTAATTGCCATCTCATCGGAAACGCTGCCGATTTGCGCCGTGACGCTTGCCGAAGTTCTGGAAACCTCTGACTTGCCAGGCGGAGTAGTCAACATTCTCACCGGTAATGCCAGCGAACTCGGAAGCTGGCTTGCCTCTCACTTAGATGTCAACGCTATTGACCTAGAGGGCACCTCGAACGCTGCGGAGCTTGAAATGCTGGCTGCTGAAAATCTAAAGCGAGTAATTCGCAAAGGCAGCTACTCAAGAGCTGGGGCGAAGGGCTCACTTCAGCACATTCTAGATCTGATGGAAACTAAGACCGTCTGGCACCCAAAGGGGCACTAGCAACAAGGTACTTAGCTGGATTCAGCTAAGTATGGCTGACCGCCGATTACTTCCATTGCTTCAGCTGCGAACGCGCAGGCCACTTTTGCGGCCTCTGTCACCTTCACATCGCCATCCAAAATGGTGCGCATGAACATTGCGGCAAATGCGTCTCCGGCTCCGGTTGGATCAACAACCTTCGCCTTTACTCCAGGGACCAGCTCGGCGGTTGTGGGGTTTCTGACATAGGCCCCATCTTTACCCAGTGTCACAACTACAAGTGGAAATTTTTCGTGAAGGGCGTCCGCGACGCGGGTTGGTGAATCCTCGCCTGTCAATGCCTGCGCTTCTTCAAGATTTGGAAAAATCACATCCGCACCCTCGATGGCTTCTAGGAAGTATTTTGCCCCGTAGTCTCGGATGAAGCTGGCACTTCCGGGATCACACACAGTCACCATGCCGTGTGCTTTTGCCATTGCCATTAGTTTCTGAGTTCCCTCAGTTCCGATAGACAACACCGTGTAACCGGAAATGTATAGAAAGTCTCCGAATGCCTCAAGAGGCATCACGCCAACTTCAAGGTTCTGGTTTGCTCCCCTATCGGTGAAAAAAGTTCTATCATCGCCATCAATCAGAACCACTATTCGGCCCGTGGAAAGAACTTGGTCTTCCTGCAGATGTGCAATGACATTCTTTGTCTTGAACTCGGCGGCAAACTTTTTACCGTCACCCTTACCGACCCGGGCAAACAAATGTGTCTCAATCTGCAAGGTGGCTAGCCAGACTGCAAAGTTCGCGGCTGAACCTCCTGAGGTCGCAACAAGTTTTGATTCGTTATCGGTGTTCGATTGAACTTCGCCAATCGGCATCACAACGATATCTTCGATTATGTCGCCAACAACTAGAGCTTTAATTAACCCCTCCGCGTGCTATGGCCTTGGAGATCTCCGCGGCTACCAAGATGTTATTCCTAACCAGTGACAGGTTAACTTCAAGCGAGGCCTGATTGGAAGCCCCAACTATGAAATCAAGCAGAAAAGGAGTGACATGTTTTCCTCGCACGCCTGCCTTATTTGCAGCAGCGAATGCTTTTTCCAAGACAATGTCATGGTCGGCCTTGTTCCAGGCCTGATCATCTGGCACTGGGTTTGCAATCAGTAGTGCCGCCAAAGAGCCAAGCTTCTGCTGCTCAAAAACTATCGCTGCCACTTCATCGGCTGAGTCCACACTCCAATCCAGGGTGTAATCACTCGTCGGAAGCCAGAAGCTAGGGAAGTTCGTCGTTTTGTATCCAACCACCGGAATGCTCAAAGTTTCTAGTCTTTCGAGCGTCGCTGAAATGTCCAGCACGGATTTTACTCCAGCACTCACAACTACCACCGGACAAGTCGCGAGGGTAGTCAGGTCGGCTGATTCGTCGAAGGTCTCATTCGCCCCTTGGTGGACACCACCGAGGCCTCCGGTTGCAAAGACCCTGATACCTGCCTTGGCTGCCAGGAAAGCTGTAGCGGCAACAGTGGTTGCCCCATTGATGCCCTTGGCAGCGATGATGGGAAGATCACGGACCGAAGACTTAGCCGTGCCCTCACTGGCTATTTGCTCCAGCTCATCTTGACTAAGCCCGATTGTGGGGACACCCTTGATAATGCCGATTGTTGCCGGAACAACTCCGGCATCAATGAGCTGCTGCTCGAACTCTTTAGCCGCGGCGATATTTCTGGGATATGGAAGACCGTGGGAAATAATCGTGGACTCTAGTGCGACTACGGGCCTGTTGGTTTCCAGTGCTTCTTGAACCTGTTTGCTAATTTTCATTTCATCTCCAGTGCTCAAGGTTATCTGAGGCTGCAAGGCAGTAGATTGTTTTTTTTAGAAAGCGCAAAAGAATGAAGAGACCGTGGCTGACAACCACCACCGGCCAGCGGTGGTCAATCGTCTTCAGTGTTGTTATTTCCGCAGTTATGGTCGTCTCTCTATTTAGCTACTGGATTCTGCAGGCCGCCCCCAGAGTCCAAATCACACAGCTTGATCCGAATCAGATTGAGTATTGCTACCTTGAGCAATGCACTCCCATAGACAAGCTAGCCGGCTTGGAATTAGTAACCACACCTGAGCCCTACAGCGTGATCGTTGGGGAGTGGGGAACCAGCATTCAGCTGAGGTTTGTAAACCGCGGCCGGCTCGAGGGAACTCGCGAACTAAGGCTCCTGCTCAGGTCCGACAAGGGAAAAATCATCGAGGGCATGCGTCAAGAAGCGACGTTTATGCCCAAGGGGCCAGTGCTGGTTGAGTTCTTCTTCACGGGCTTTCCTGAGGAGCTTCAGAGCGGAACCTTAGAGCTGGGCTACTAGCCACAATTCACCGAAAATCTCCGTTACCAAAACGTTATAATTTTCAGGATTTTCACAGACAAGTATCTGTTGTAATGAGGATGTGAAGTGCGCATCGATGGGCTATTTCGGCAGAATTGATAATTTAAGTCTGTCGAAATTTTCTACGTCGCGGGCTTTTAACTAAAAGAAAATCGAAAGGGAAAAACTAATGAGCTATGAAGGTTATAACCTCCTTTACAACCTGTTCTCGCTGGGTATCGCGAGCATGTTGTTCACCACCATCTTTTTGTTTGTAGCACGTGAGCGCGTATTGCCTCGTTACCGCATGGCCGTAATGGTCTCGGGAACAGTTACTGCAATCGCCGCTTACCACTACTTCAGAATGTTTGACAGCTTCAATGAAACATTCGGACCTGAAGCAGTTGAGGGAGTTGTCTACAACGTCGGCTACCGCTACATCGACTGGTTCCTAACAGTTCCACTACTACTGGTTGAGACCATTGCTGTTTTGGCTTTGGCTCGCGCAGTTCAAACCAAGATGTTGGTAAGGCTTGTTCCTGCAGCCGCACTAATGATTGGTCTTGGCTACCCAGGAGATGCACAGCTAAACCTTTTCTACGACGGCGATGCATCACTATGGGGCCTACTTTCAACCATCCCATTCCTTTACATCCTTTACGTATTGTTCGTCGAGCTAGGCAAGAGCCTTGACCGTCAGCCAGCCGGGGTTGTAAAGAAGATCAAGGAACTACGTCTCCTTCTTCTTGCAACTTGGGGTGTTTACCCAATCGCGTTCATCGCTAGCATGAACGCAACCGGATTCGACGAGACGTCATTCGTTCTTCGCGAAGCCGGTTACACCATCGCGGACATCCTTGCTAAGTGCCTATTCGGCCTAATGATCTTCACCATCGCTCGTATCAAGAGCGCTGCTGACGACGCTGAGTTCGAGAAGTCCGAGTACAAAGAAAAAGTTTCAAAGTAGTTAGCACCAAATGAAGAAACGGCGCCGGGAACATTCCTGGCGCCGTTTCTTTTTCCTCAAGAATTTTCAGGATCGAATTTCAAAGGAGAAGTGAATGATAAAGAGAAAAATAGACTGGGATCTAATTCAGATCATTGTTCTGGTTTCGTTAATGCCGGTTATGTTACTTATTGGTGCCTTTGCACCGAGTTTCTTCGCCGACTACAGCTAATGTAATTGAGTGGGAAAAAACATCGATGCAAGCTCCTGGCAACAATTCGTAGCAAGCAGAAGAACCACCCGCGATTTTCTGGACAAGCCTATCCCCCACGACCTCATAGACCAGCTACTGACCGATGCGATGACGGCACCCTCCTGGTCGAACACCAGGCCATTTATGGTCGGTATCGCATCCGGTGAACGCCGAGACCGGATTTCAAGAGAATTTCTAAACCGGTGGCAGGCAGCCTCAGCCGCATTGAAGCCCGGCATATCGGGCAAGCTCAAGCTTTTTATTACTCGCTATGGACTACCCAAATCTGACTACAAGGTTTTTCGCCCCTACCCCAAAGACCTAAAGCCTAGGCAGCAAAAGGTTGGCGCTGACTTGTATGGGTTTATCGACATTAAGCGTGAGGACAGCCAGAAACGTCAGGAACAATGGGGCCGAAACTATGACTTCTTTGGGGCTCCAGTGTCGCTGTTTATCTTCACTCACTCAGGTTTAGGCGAGTACTCGGTATCGGATGCTGGGTTGTTTATGCAAAACCTGATGCTGTCAGCCCATGCCCACGGTCTTGGCACTTGTGCTCAAGGGGCAAGCGCTCTGTGGGCGGAGCCGGTGCGGAAAGAGTTCAAAGTGCCAAAACACTACAAGTTACTTTGTGGCATCGCCCTTGGTTACCCAAGCGATGACAAGATAAATAAATTCGAAGCCGAACGCCTAGGCATCGACCAAATAAAGCTTGATGGAAATGATTGATCTAACAGCAGCAGATTTCATAGACAACCCATATCCAGCCCTAAAGCTTCTGCGCCAACAGGGAGCACCGCAGTGGCACGAGCAAACCGGCACATTTCTTGCAGCCGGCTTCAAGGACGCAAGCCAGGTTCTCAGAAACCGTGACCTAGGTCGGATCTTCGAGGAAAACACGCCTTCCAACGAATGGGAAACCTTCAACTGGCTTCACTCCGATTCGATACTTGACTCCGAGCCGCCGAAGCATTCCAGGTTGCGCTCCCTAGTGATGAAAGCGTTCAACCCAAAAAAAATTGAGAGCCTGAGGCCCGATGTTGAACGCATAACCAAAGAGTTACTAGATGAAGCGACAAAAAAGCACAACGAAACCGGCCAGTTTGACCTGATTGGCGACTATGCCGAACCACTGCCAGTGAAGGTAATTGCCTTCCTGCTGGGCTTCCCGGTCGCCGATGAGAACCTGCTCAGACCCTGGTCCCAGTCGATTGTCAAGATGTATGAGGTGAGCCCGAGCCAAACCGATAGAGAAGAAGCGAAGCTCGCCTCTATCCAGTTCGCCTCTTACGTTCACGAACTAATGCTTGAGCGCAAGAAAAACCCGGGCACGGATTTGATTAGCGAGCTGGCTCAAGTCGAAGAAGAAGGCGAGAAGCTGAACGCGCACGAGCTCATTGCTACCTGTGTCCTTCTTCTAAACGCCGGACACGAAGCTTCGGTTAATGGCTTCGGAAACGGGATGGTCGCGACCCTGCAAGATTCTGAGCAGCTAGCACTTCTAAACGCCGACCCTTTCGGCCTCGCCGACACGGCAGTTGACGAGTTTCTTAGATTTGATGCACCGCTTCACTTATTTGAAAGAACCGCAACCAAGGACACCGAAATTGGTGGGGTTGAGATTCTAGAAGGCCAGAAAATTGCAGCGCTTCTTGGAAGCGCCAACCGAGATGAGCGCGTATTCAACGACCCAGATAAATTGGATCTAACCAGAAACCCGAATCCCCACATTGGCTTTGGTGCTGGAATTCACTTTTGCATCGGTGCGCCACTGGCAAGACTAGAAATGGCGATTTCACTACCAAGGCTTATCGAGCGATTTGGCTCGCTCAAGCTTGCAGAAACCCCTGTGCGAAGACAAAGTTTCGTACTCAGGGGCTATGAACAGGTACTGGTTACCAATAGGCCTTAGAAATAGCTCTAACTGGAGCTGCCTTAGCCCTTGGTGGCTCCCAGAGTCAGACCTGATACAAACTGTTTACGAAGCACAAAGAACACGACCATGGTCGGCAGAGCCGCAATCATCGCGCCGGCAGCCAGCAGGTTGTAGTCAGTCACGAATTCGCCAGTCAGTCTTCCAAGCGCCGATGTAATCGGCCTCTTGGAGTCGGTGGACATCAAAACCAATGCCCAGAAGAAGTCGTTGTAGATCCAGGTGGTCATCAACACACCGAGAGATGCAAGTGGTGGCCTTAGAAGCGGCAGCATGACCCTGAAGAAATGCGTGAACACCGAAGCGCCATCAACAAGCGCCGACTCTGAAATTTCTTTAGGAATCGTCTTCATATAAGAACTCAAAACGAAGGTGGCGAACCCCATCTGGAAGGCAACGTGGATCAAAATCACACCTAAGGGCGAGTCATACAAGAACCTTCGGTCTCCAACCAGGTCTCCTAGTGCCAAGTACATCTTGAAAACAGGTATAAACACCAGCTGCGGTGGAAGCAGATTTCCCGCTGTGAACAGAAGCAATAAAGCAACGTTGGCCCTAAATGAATACCTCGTCACAACAAAAGCCATCAATGAACCCAAGAGCAAAATCAGGAACACTGCTGGCAAAGTAATCAGCGCAGTGTTGAAAAAGTACGTCGGCAGTTCCATTCGGCTAATAGCCGAGGTGTAGTTATCAAAGTTCAATACCTTGGGGAAGGACAGCACCCCTCCGGCACGAATTTCTTTATATGGCCGAAGCGATGAATAAAAAGTCCAAACAATCGGGAAGAGCCAAGCAATCGCAAAGAAACCGATGAAGACCGAAATGATTCGATCCTTAACTTTTTGGGCGTCCTTTACTTTCTTTAGCCGCTCCTGTTCCTTAAACAACTTTCTTTCCGCTTTGTTCTCAACCTTTCCTTCAGTCACACTCACTTCACGTCCTCCTTGAACTGCGCACGGAGGTAAGCAATGATCGGAACGATCGAAAGCAAGAACAGAATTACTGCGTAGGCGGCGCCCTTCATGGAGGCTCCCTCACCCGCAATGTTCTGAAATACCAGCACGCCGAGAATCGGCAAGCCGCCGGACGAGCCATAAATGATATAAATCAAATCGAAAGCGCGAAGTGACTCGATGATTGTGATCACAATCACGATGACGTTCACCGGCTTCATTGTCGGGAACACCACCTTGCGGAAACTTTGCCACTCGGTAGCACCGTCGATGGAAGCGGCTTCTCGCAAGGAGGCGTCCACAGCCTTCAGGCCAGCTAAATACAAAAGCATGATGTAACCAATGTGGCGCCAGGAAGCCATCGTCAGAATCACCCAGATGTTATAACGATCGTCACCGAAGAAGGAAACGGCTTCGCTGATCTCCAGGCCAAGAAGGCCATTGACCAACCCGTCCGGCCGCAACAGGAAGTTCCAGATCACACCGATGACCGCCAAAGACAAAACAACCGGCAGGTAATAAGCAGCCTGGTAAAACTTGCTGCCTCTGATTTCGCGGTCAATCTGGTAGGCAAGCAATATGCCCAGCGGTGTTGCTATCGCACCAAACCAGATGAGCCAAACGACATTGACCCGGAGCGCGTCCCAGAAAATGGGGGTATTAAAGAAAATGTTTTCGTAGTTGGCTAACCCGGCCCATTGGATATCACCAATGTGGATACCAGTCCAATATGTGAACGAAAGATAGATAGTTGCAACTGCTGGAAACCAGACCAAGGCAACATGTAAGAAGGTGGGGATTCCAATGAATATCCCGAGGGTGAGGCGATCTCGCTTAGAGAAAGAACGACGACGCTTGGCCTTGGGTAGCTTTTGAGGCACACGGTCAAGCGTCGTCGAGCTTTTCATAATTTAGTTAGTTTAGCTTCGCTTTACAGCGGAGCTAGAGCGTCCCACTGGCTCTGCAATGACTCAAGAATGTCATTCGTGCTAGATGGGTCCTTGAACCAGCTCTGGAATGCAGGACCGATGATTGGGCCGGCAAAGTCGGGGCGGGTGTCGCGGTCTAGGAACTGAGTGATGTACTTAGCCTCGTCCATAACAGCTTGCTGAGCGACCTGGAATGCATCGTAGGATGACTTGTCCTGACCGTTGTTAGCGCTGGTCATTGGAACACCGGTGTCAAGCATGGCCTGAACACCTTCCATGTCTCCGGCGAACTTGATGAAGTCCTTACCAACGCCAGTGTTTCCACCGTTCGCTGCAACACAGAAACCATCTAGGGGAGCATCGACAGTGTCGCGTCCGTGGTCTGCGTTGATCTCCGGGAAAGGAATGATCATTAGGTCGTCATAATCTTCTTGGCTCTGCTCGAGGAAGTTTCCGCCGAACCATGAGCCCATCATGAAGAATCCAGATTGCTTCTGCAATAGAAGCTGCATTGCGCCGTCCCACTCAAGGTCTAGGACGTTGGTGTTCTGGTAAGGAAGTAGCATCTCCCAGTGACGGAAGACTTCCTTGACGCGATCGTCGGTCCACTTCTCACGGCCACCAAGTAGGTCGACGTGGAACTGGTAACCGTTGATACGTGCGTTCAAGATGTCAAAGGTTCCCATTGCTTCCCAGCCACCCTTGTCGGCAGCTGCAAGTCCAATTAGACCCTGGCCCTTGAGCTCTGCAAGAGCTCCTAGCATGTCGTCCCAGTTGTAGACGTCAGTTGCGGCTAGGCCGATCTCTTCCATCATTGACTTACGGAAGTGAAGACCCCATGGGTACCAGCTCTGAGGGACGAAGTACTGCTTCCCGTCAAGGCCTGTTGAGGCAATCTTGTAGCTGTCGGAGTACTGGCTTCCGATGTCATCCCAGACATCTGACACGTCCTCTAGAAGACCCTGCTCCGCGAAGAACTGCATGCGGTAACCGGCCATCCACTGGAAGCAGTCGTCAGGTGTTCCCTGCAAGTACTGCGACAAGTTGTTCTGGAAAGCGTTTGACTCCGTCGCGTTGTAAGCAACTTCGTTGCCTGACTTCGCAGTGTAAGCGGCAACTAGTGCTTCTAGTTGCTGGGTTGGCGACTCGTCAACGGTGCGGGCACCGAATGACATTGGGCCCGATGCTGCAGGCGCACAGCCTGCCAACATGGTTGCACCCGCGATACCTAAGCCACCGGCAGCTGCGCCCTTGAGAAGTAACCGACGGTCAACTTCGTGACCGGTAATTTTGTTCAACATTGAACCTCCTAGTAAGAATGTCTGGCTACAGAATAACCACGAAATAAGGCTTAAATGTACAGATTTGATAACAAAGTGGTCACAAACGAACATTTCCAATCATTCACGAACATTCCTGAAGGCTTCGCTCTCAATGAAAATGATCTGAGCCCTTACGGCTATGCGGTTTCGAGCATATCGCGAACCATAGGCACAACCTTCGTTGCGTAGAGTTCGATGCTTTTTGTGAGCTTTGAGTGCGGCAACGGACCCATGTCGTACTTCAGGTCAAAGCGGCTGGCACCAACAGAGCTAAGGGCATGAACAATCTTTTTCGCCACGGTCTCAGGCGAACCGACATACATCGAACCGTGATATACCTCGGACAAAAAATGCTCCTTTGAAGTCGGACCCCAGCCGCGCTCAAGCCCGATCTTCCCAAATGAAGCCTCATAGCCCGGCCAAGCCTCTTCGATGGCCTGGTCATCAGTTTCTGCAACATGACCGGGTGAGTGAACCGAAACTGGCAACTCGGGCACGCCAAGCTTTGCAAGAGTTTCTTTATAAAGTCTGGCGAAAGGCTCAAACCTGGCAGGGTCACCGCCGATTATGGCAAGCGCCATTGGAATGTTTAGTCTTGCTGCTCGAAGTACCGACTCCGGCGAACCTCCAACACCAACCCGCAGGGGCATCTGGCCGCGCTCAGTCTTTGGATAAACCTCTTGGTTAGTAAGACCAGCTCTCATGGACCCAGACCAGGTAACGGGACCCTCTTTCAAAAGCTCGACTAATAATTCAAGTTTCTGCTCAAACAGTTCGTTGTAATCGGACAACTCGTAGCCAAAAAGCGGAAAGCTCTCAATGAATGATCCACGCCCCGCGGTGATCTGAACCCGACCGTTAGATAGTGCATCGATTGTGGCAAAGCGCTGGTAAACCCGAACCGGATCTTCACTTGATAAAACAGTCACTCCGGTGCCAAGGGTGATGTTCTTCGTGGTGGTGGCAAGGCCAGCCAAAATTGTGTCGGGAGCAGTAACTGCAAAATCATCACGGTGGTGTTCACCGATGTTGAAGTTATTAAGCCCCAACTCATCGGCGAGCTGACCCTGAGCTAAGACATCGCGAATTACCTGCGCGGCGGAAAGATTGTTTCCATTGTCATCTAGAGAGACATTGCCAAAGGTGTCTAGGCCAAATGTGATGTTTTTCATAAAAATAGCCTAAGCGGTCAGGCTTCGACAGTGAACCCGATCAATCGACGGCAGCGAGCTGCCCGCAGGCTCCGTCTATTTCCTTGCCACGAGTATCGCGCAGGGTAGTTGGAATTCCGTTTTTCTCAAGGGTAGAAACAAAGATGTCGGTTTGTTCCGCAGTTGACGCTGTCCATACCGAACCCGGTGTTGGGTTCAGTGGAATTGGGTTCACGTGTACCCATCCTTTTCCGCGGTCATTCAGCTTTTGAGCAAGTAACTCTGCTCGCCAACCGTGATCGTTCATGTCTTTTATCAGCGCGTACTCGATCGAAACTCTTCTTCCGGTTTTCTCAAAGTAGCTCCTGGCAGCATCCAGTGCTTCATCCACCTTCCACTTTGAGTTCACCGGAATCAAGTCGTCACGCAGTTGGTCATCTGGGGCGTGCAGGGAAAGTGCGAAGGTCAAGGGAAGATCTTCATCGGCTAGTTTCTTGATTCCAGGAACCAGACCAACGGTTGACACCGTTATGTTTCTAGCACTCATGCCGAGACCATTTGGCTGTGGTTCAACCATTGTCCGGATAGCGCTCATGACCCTTGCGTAATTTGCAAGCGGTTCACCCATGCCCATAAAAACAATGTTGTTTACCCGCTCGTCGTCGTGCTTGCGTTTGCCCAAGCCGCCCGCTGCAATCAGCTCGTTGGCACGGACAATCTGATCAACAATTTCACCGGCCGACATATTGCGAACCAGTCCCGCCTGCCCGGTCGCGCAGAAGGGACAGTTCATGCCACAACCGGCCTGGGAAGAAACACACAGTGTGATTCGGTTTGTGTAGCGCATGAGAACCGACTCGACCAATGCTCCGTCAAATAAGCGCCACAAGAATTTGACCGTCTTACCGTCATCGGTCTGCAGTCTCTTGACCTCGGTGAGCATGGTGGGCAACACTTTTTCAACCAGCTCTTCACGGCCGATTTTTGGAAGATCCGTCATCTTTTCAGGGTCTGAGGTGTAATGATCAAAGTAATGGGTTGCTAACTGGTTAGCCCTAAAGGCCTCAATGCCTAATTCTTTGACTCTGGCTGCTCGCTGACTAGGTTCAATGTCCGCTAGATGAAGCGGGGGCTTGCCGCGCTTGGGTTCGGCAAATTGCAAGAGTGGTTTGCCGGATTCATCTTTTTTCTGAGTCCAGCCCTCGGTTTTTGGCTTGACCTGACGGTTAGACATTGGACTCCTTAGACGGGCCTAAGTCTAATTGCCTGCAAGCTTTCACGAACTCCAAATTAAATAGCGGCTGGGCGTCTAGGCTTTTATAGTGCTGAAGCGGCTAATTGAAATTTCTCGTCCGGTTCTGTGGATAAACACCATAGGAACCACAATCACTGGAATGTGGTTGGCGGGCTTTTTATGGACCTGGGACATCGTCCCAATCTTGATTTGGGTTACCTTTCCCTTCAACCTTCTGATTTACGGCATCAACGACATTTTTGATCAGGAAACCGACAACATAAATGCCCGTAAGGGTAGCTACGAGGGTGCCCACATCTACCCGAATGAAGTCAAGCCAATTTGGATTGCAGTTCTAGCAACTAACTTGCCATTCTTGATCTACTTCGCAATTACGCTTCCTTGGCAGGCAACAGCCTGGATGCTCCTCTACAGCCTCTTCTTTACTTTTTATTCGGCTCCCCCGCTCAGGTTCAAAGCCAGAAAATACCTGGACGCGTTTTCAAACACCGACTACGCATTCCCGCTAGCATTCGTGCCATTGGCTCTCTCAAGAGAGCCAATGTGGTTGGCGGTTACCGGCTTGATGGCCTGGTCGATCGCCAAGCATGCCTACGACGCAATTCAAGACATCCCCCAAGACAGCGACACCGGTATCATTACCACCGCCGTCCATCTTGGGCCAAGAAA
>Ga0222711_1000010_pt1 | contig 67029 bp, 108 predicted proteins | sample AntAcemetage1699_FD_179814 | JGI IMG/M metagenome (GOLD analysis project Ga0222711, IMG submission 179814) | Saline water microbial communities from Ace Lake, Antarctica - #1699 | ecosystem: Environmental > Aquatic > Non-marine Saline and Alkaline > Saline | place: Antarctica: Ace Lake...
CTTTAACTTTTACAAATGGTGCAGTATCAAATGGTAAAAACCAAGTATTAAAATTAACTGGAACTATTGCAGGTGCAGTTAACGTTGTTGTTCCAGACACTTTAACAAAAGCATATGTTATAGATAACGCAACTTCAGGTGCTCATGCAGTAACTGTTAAAACTAGTTCAGGAACTGGAGTAACTTGGGCAGCAGCTGACAAAGGTACTAAAATGGTTTATTCTGACGGTACTAATGTTGTTGATACAGCATTCACAGATTTATCTTCAGATTATACACCACAGCTTTCAGCAGATTTAGATACTAATGGTAATAATATTATTATCGATTCAACAAAAAGTATTCTTGATGAAAGTTCTAATGAGCAAATTACATTCACAACTACTAGTGCAGCGGTTAATAATTTTGGCATAACTAATGCAGCAACAGGTAACACACCTTCGCTTGCAGCAGTGGGCGGTGATAGTAATGTTGGATTAAATCTAGTACCAAAAGGTACTGGTGTTTTACAAGGCGCAGGTTCAGCTTTAAAAATTGCAGGTTTGGAGACTATGTGGGTTCCAGCTTCAGCAATGTATGGAGCTACAACTAACCCAGCAGACTCACAACAAGTTGAAACAACAGCAGTAAGACCTGATATGAAAGTATTAGATTTTGATGCTGCTACAGATGAATTTGCACAATTTTCAGTAGCGTTTCCTAAATCATGGAATGAAGGTACAGTAACTTATCAAGTATATTGGACTCCGAGTTCTACGGATACAGGGGACTGTATTTTTGGATTACAAGGTGTAGCTATCGGTGATGGTGATACTATTGACGTTGCTTATGGAACAGCAGTAGATGTTACAGACGCAGGGATTGGAACAATCGAAGATCAACAAGTTTCAGCTGTAAGTAGTGCTATAACAATCGCAGGTTCTCCTGCAGTTGACCAACAAACTTACTTTCAATTATATAGAGATGCAAACGCAGGTGGAGATACTTTTACTGGAGATGCAAGAGTTCTAGGTATTAAGATATTCTACACTACTGATGCAGCTAACGATGCATAAGGAATTTAGATATGAGAGATTTAAAAAATAAACTCACATCAAATAAGAACACAAAAAATATACAAACACGAAAAGGTAAATCTTTTGGTTATCAGGTTTTAGGATTTGGTGCTGGAGGACCATCAGCAGAATTTATTACAGCAACAGGTGGAACAGTTACAGAATCAGGCGATTTTAAAATACACACTTTTACAGGACCAGGAACATTTTGTGTTTCTTCTATTGGTAATGATTGTGGAGGACCAAATTCAGTTGATTATGTAGTAACTGCTGGCGGTGGTTCTGGAGGAAGAGGTAGTAGTAACGGAGCTGGAGCTGGAGCTGGTGGGTATAGAGAATCAAGTGGTGCAGCCACAGGTGGTTATTCAGCTTCTCCTTTAGGAGCTTGTGTTTCAGCTTTACCAGTTTCAGTTCAAGGTTATACAGTTACAGTAGGGGGTGGAGCTGCAACTAATACCTGTACCGGTGTTGGTAGTGACGGCTCAAATTCAACTTTTTCAACAATTACATCTAATGGTGGTGGTGGAGGTGGAGCTTATCCTGGTGCAGCTGGAAGATCCGGTGGATCTGGTGGTGGAGCAGGAGATGGACAACCTTCTGGAAGTGGTAATACACCTCCTGTAAGTCCATCTCAAGGAAATTCAGGTGGTACTAATTCACCCTCTTGTTGCGGTCAAGCTGGTGGTGGTGGAGCAACAGCTGCAGGTGGTAATGGTACTGGACCAGGTGGTGCTGGTGGAGCAGGAGCAACAAGTTCAATTAATGGAACCCCAACAACAAGAGCTGGAGGAGGGGGAGGTGGTAATGGTGGAGCTACAGCCGGTGCCGGTGGAGCTGGTGGGGGTGGAGCAGGTGCAACTGGTAATGGACCAGGTGGAGCAGGTAGTACAAATACTGGCGGAGGCGGCGGTGGAAATGGACCAATTAATGGTTTAGGTGGCGCAGGCGGTTCAGGTATAGTAGTAATAAGATACAAATTTCAATAGGTAAAAATTATAAGTGAAATAAAATATAAGGAGAATAATTATGGCACATTTTGCAAAACTAGGATCTAACAAAAAAGTTCTTCAAGTATTAACTTTGAATAATAGTGATATGCTGAACGCTGATAGCGTTGAGGATGAATCTATAGGTCAACAATATTTAGAAACTCACAACAACTGGCCAGCACAGATGTGGATTCAAACTTCATACAATACATCTGGTAATAAACATTATATCAATGGTGAAGAATCAGCAGATCAATCAAAAGCATTGAGAGGAAACTACGCAGGCATTGGTTATACTTGGGACGAAGATGATCAAATCTTCTGGCCTAAAAAACCTCATGCATCTTGGGTAAAACATAATGCATCAGCTTCTTGGAAATCACCTATCGGTGATGCACCAGCTTTAACAGAAGAACAGACCTCACAAAATACAGCTGATACCCATTCTTGGAGTTACGTTTGGAATGAAGGTAATACAACTTGGGACTTGACAGACAGCAAAGCATAAATTAAAAATGGTGGTGGTATGCGAAAGAAAGTATTAACAGAGCAATCAATTTATTTTGGAGATGTTTCGATGCCGGAACATTGGGAAATAGATAGAACTGAATTAGCTCATTATATTCTACAATATAAATTAACTGATGAAGAATTCCAGTTTTCAAAAACTTGGGATAAGTTAAATACTTATATGAAAGACTTTATTGGTCTTGAACACGGTATTAAGTTAGTTAACAAATTAACGTGGGGAAATATCTATAAACCCAATGAGACAACAATTCCTTTATTAAATATTGATCCGGTGGATCTACGTAACTCTGCAGACTTTACTATGTTATATGGTGTTAAAATTAAAGATTGTAATGTTAGAATCCATTTTGATGACAATAGACGTAAAGGAAGAAGTTGGGATATAGAACTTAAAAATAATATGTTCATAATGTTTCCATCAACTAATATGTATTACTTAACTAATAATCAAAAAGATAGTTTGAATTTTGTACAAACAATAACTTATGAATATATCTAATTACTATTGGTATTTTAAATCAGCTATACCTCCAAAAATCTGTGATGACATTATAAAATATGGATTAACACAAGCAGAAACTATGGCAAGAACAGGTGGCTACGGTGATAAAGAATTAACTAAAGATCAAGTTAGAGATATGAAAAGAAAAAGAAACTCTGATTTAGTTTGGTTAAATGATACTTGGATTTATAAAGAACTACATCCTTATATCCACAAAGCTAATAAAGCTGCCGGTTGGAATTTTGAATGGGATAGATCTGAATCTTGTCAGTTTACAAAATATAAACTCAATCAATATTATGATTGGCATTGTGATTCTTGGGATAAAGTATATGACAAAGAAGGTCCAGAGAATGGTAAAATTCGAAAGCTATCTATGACTTGTCAGTTAACAGATGGTTCAGAATATGAAGGTGGAGAACTAGAATTTGATTTTAGAAACTATGATCCTCACATGAGAGAAGAAGCTAAACATTTGAGACAAGCAAAAGAAATATTGCCTAAAGGAAGTATTATTGTCTTTCCATCATTTGTATGGCATAGGGTTAAACCAGTAACAAAAGGAACTAGATATTCACTGGTGATGTGGAACCTTGGATATCCATTTAGATAATATGTTTATAAATAATTACTTTAACACAACGATTTGGTCAGAACAAAAACCAGAGTTTTTAAAATCTTTAACTAAAGCAACTAACAAATATATTAAAGCTGCTAGAAATTTTCCAGAAGCTAAAAAACATATTAAAGAATTTGGAGACTTTGGAAGAAGTTATCATTCAACACCACTAACAGTTGACAATGATTTTAGAGACTTTAGAGATTACATTGGTCAAAAATCTTGGGAATATTTAGATCATCAAGGTTTTGATATGCAACAATATCAAACTATGTTTAGTGAACTATGGGTACAAGAGTTTGCAAAAAAGGGAGGAGGACATCATTCGGCTCACGTTCATTGGAATCAACATGTATCAGGATTTTATTTTTTAAAAGCAGGTGAGAAAACATCAATGCCAATATTTCACGAGCCACGTACTGGAGCAAGATCTACAAAATTAAAAATGAAAACTAATTTAAAAGAAATTCTTAATGGTAATGAACTAGTTCACTTTAGACCACAACCTGGAACGTTAATTATATTTCCAGGTTATTTAGAACATGAATTTTCAGTAGATTTTGGAATAGAACCTTTTAGATTTATACATTGGAATATTCAAGCTGTTCCGAAAGAAATGGCTAAAGATGTCGTTTAAAAAAAATAAATACGTAATTATAAAACAAGCAATAGATAAAGATTTAGCTTTATTCTTATATAATTATTTTCATATGAAAAGACAAGTATTAGATACCTGTCGTAATGCTAGATTTATATCACCTTATGAAACATTACTTGGTTATTATGAAGGAGCAGACGAACAAATTCCACATACTTACTCAAGTTACTCTGATATAGCTATGGAGACTTTAATGTTGAAGTGTCAACCTATTATGGAAAAGACTACAGGATTAAAACTATATCCATCTTATACTTATGCAAGAATTTATAAAAAAGGTGATCAATTAAAAAGACATAAAGATAGATTCAGTTGTGAAATATCTACTACTATGAATTTGGGTGGTGATGATTGGACTATTTATTTAGAGCCATCAGGAGAAGTTGGTAAAAAAGGTATTAAAGTAAATTTAAAACCAGGAGATATGTTAGTCTATTCTGGTTGTGAACTAGAGCATTGGCGAGAAAAGTTTAAAGGTAAAGACTGTGCTCAAGTATTTCTTCATTATAACAACAGAAAAACTCCAGGGTCTAAAGATAATATGTTTGATAAGCGTCCACATTTAGGTCTTCCAAGTTGGTTTAAACGATGATATAACCCTATGATGAAGGCAGTACTCCACCATACCTACTGCCTTCTTTATAAGGATTTTATTTTATGCTAGGATTTGGATCATTTGCAGAATTACCATGGGCTACTTCAGGACCTGATACAGGTGTTTTAGTTACTGCTACTGGTAATACATTAAACATTACTATTGGTAGTATAGGAATTATAGCAACTGCTGTAGTTGAAGATCCGGACCCAAATAGACTAACTTTAGGGTTAGGTACTTTAACTGTTACAGGTAATGCTAGTTATACCTTACTTAAAAATGAACTATCTTTAGGGATAGGAACTATAGTAGTGACTGCTGGAGCAACAGTAAATCCAACTAATAACACATTGACCTTGGCAACAGGAAATGTTACTATATCAGGTAAAGCATTAGTAAATCCTGACGGAAGTGCTTTAGTTTTAAACACTAATGAGCCAGGAATTATTACGTGGAACGATATAATACCAGGAGCAACAATGGTTTGGACACCAATTAAACCTTATTAAAAAATTATGGCATCATCCTACTCATCCGATCTATCATTAGAACTTATCACAACCGGCGAAAAAGCAGGTTTGTGGGGAACAATTACTAATACTAATTTACAAATTTTACAACAAGCAGCATCCGGTTATGTCGCAGTACCTATGACAAGTGGTTCAGATGTTACTTTAAGTTTAGCGGATGGATCAGATACTGCTAACGGTAAAAATCTATATTTAAAATTAACAGGTACAATGACTGCAAGTATTAGTTTAATTATACCAGCGGCTACAACAGGTGGTACAGCAACAAGAACTTATATTATTGAAGATACAACAGACAGAACAACTGCTAACAACTATACTATAAATATTAAAACAGCAGGATCATCTACTCCTGTACCTTTACCCGAAGGTGCAAATATAATTGTTAGATCTGATGGAACAGATACAGTTCTTGCTTTTATTAAACCAGGAATTAAAAATATTACCGCTGCAACTATAACAGCTTATACTTCAGTTAACGGTGATCAAGTTGTGGTAGACACACAAGCAAATCCAGTTACTATTACTTTACCTGCAACTCCTAGTATTACTAATGAAGTAACAATTATGGATGGTTCAGCTACAAATGGTTTTGCAACTAATAATGTAACTGTTGATAGAAATGGTTCTAATATAAACGGCGCGGCTACAAACTATGTATTAAATGTAAACAACCAATGTGTAACATTTATATATGCTAACGCCACTAAAGGTTGGTTATTAAAATCAACTAATCAATAGGAGCCATAGATGCTCACTGAAATTAAATTTGCACCCGGAGTAGATAAACAAGATACAAGTGTTGGGGCCCAAGGTCGTTGGGTAGATTCCGATAATGTAAGATGGAGATATGGACTTCCTGAAAAAGTAGGAGGTTGGCAATCATTACTCACAGAATCTTTAGTAGGGGTAACTAGAAAAATGCATGCCTTTGTAGATAACGATGGCAATAGATATGTGGCTTTAGGAACAGATAAGTTTTTAATTATTTATTTTGAAGGACAATTTTTTGATGTCACTCCATTAAAAACAACTCTTGCAGCTGCAACATTTTCAACAACTTCCGGCTCTCCTATTTGTACTTTTACAACAGGATCAAATCATGGACTATCAATAGGTGATATTGTTTTATTAGATGCAGTTACTGTACCTGTAGGTACAGGTTATGTAGACGCTGATTTTGAAGATAAACTATTTCAAGTAATTACAGTTCCAAGTCTTACAACTTTTACCATCAACCAATCTTCTAACGCAACAGCAACAGTTGCTACCGGTGGAAGTGTGGGAGTAACTCCTTATGAAACTGTTGGTCCTGCTGCACAAACTTACGGTTATGGTTGGGGTGTTGGAACATGGGGTGGTGTTGCTTGGGGTGAAGCAGTGTTGGCATCTAGTATAACACTAGAACCGGGACTTTGGTCTTTAAGTAATTTTGGTGAAGTACTTGTTGCAACGATTGCTAATGGAAAAACATTTACTTGGAATTCAGGAGACGCGGCGCGATTAACAGTAAGAGCTTCAACAGCAACTTCAGGGTTTGTAACAACTAATAACCCAACAGCGACTAGGGATACTTTAATTTCTCCAACTACACGTCACTTAATTCACTTTGGAACAGAAACAACTATCGGCGATCCGACTACACAAGATGATATGTTTATTAGATTTTCAGTTAACGAACAAATAAATGTTTATGATGTATTAGCAACTAACACAGCCGGTACTTTTAGATTACAAGATGGTACTAAAATTGTGGGAGCTATTAAAGCTAAAGAAAATATTTTAGTGTGGACCGATAATGCTTTGTACACAATGAAATTTGTTGGAGCACCTTTTACATTTGGTTTTGAACAGGTGGGCACGAACTGCGGATTGATTGGTAAGAATGCAGCAATTGAAATTGATGGGGTGGCTTATTGGATGTCTAGTAATGGTTTCTTTTCTTTTGATGGTACGGTTAATACTTTACCTTGTTCAGTGGAAGATTATGTTTATGATGACTTTGATACAACTAAAGGTCAACAAGTAAATGCAGGAATCAATAACTTGCATACGGAAGTAACTTGGTGGTATCCATCACTAGGATCAGAATTTAATAATAGATATGTAGTATTTAACTATGGACAAAATAATGCTCAAGTACCTATGGGTAATTGGTATACAGGAGTTAATACTAATTCTATAAGAACAACTTGGATTGATTCATTAGTATACCCTCAACCTTATGCAACTGCATATAATAGTTCTAATACTGGAAGTTTTCCAGTTATCATAGGTGAGACTGGTTTAGGACAAAGTGTATTCTTCGAACAAGAAGTAGGAACAGATCAAGTAAACCCAGATGGTACTACAACTACCTTAACTTCTTTTGTACAATCTTTTGACTTCTCTTTACAAGCACAACAAAGTGAGGTATTTCTAGCTATGAGAAGATTTTTACCTAACTTTAAAAATTTAGTAGGAAGTAGTAATGTAACTATATCTGTTTCTGATTATCCTGCTGACAATGCAACAGCTACAACTTTAAGTCCTTTTGTAATTACTTCAAGTACCACTAAAGTAGATACTAGAGCTAGAGGAAGATATGCAAATATTAAAGTAGAGAATATAGGTAGTGGTCAATCATGGAGATTTGGAACATTCCAAGTAGATCTTCAACCAGATGGGAGAAGGTAATGCCTGTAGAAAATATAATTAATAGTTTAATAACACCTAAAAATATACGTAGTGGGGTAAATCTTTTACAAAATAATAAAGGAATTATAGATACATTAACAGGAATACCTATAGGTCCTGCGTCAGGTAGGGCTTATGTTAGAAATCTTTCTGGTTCAACAACTCCTATAGATGAAAGTTTTTTTAATAACTCTCAATTAGGGGAAATTAAAAATCGAACCGCATCGGCGATGGCTGATAAAAGTATGAAATATAATGTGGACAATCAAAGTATTCCAGTGAGAAAACCTTATGATAATTTTAACACAAGAAATAATGTGGTAGACTATACTTTAAGTACTCCCATCTCTATGTCTGGAATTTTTTCTAACCCAATTACAGATATTGATGCAACCATGGGTAAATTTACATATAATCAAAACCAAGATGGTACTGTATCTGCAATAGATAAACATGATTTTGATAGTTTTGGTGGAGGAGATGAAGCAACATATGGTGGAAAAATGGATATGTCTGGGCAACCTTATTCTACTGAAAAAGGATTACCTTTTTTAGAACCACAGTTATATGAAGGAATAACATATCAAGGAGAAGAAATTGTACCTGATACATATGAGACACAGACGGATACTTCATATGAAAATAGAGATGATGTTTTGAAGAGAGCGACCGATAATTTTAAAGCAGGTTTAATATCTTCTTCCAAACTTGCTAGAATTGTAGGGGGTCAAGAAGGTTTGACAGGAGATGATGTAAATCAACCCTATTATAAAGATATCAATTTTATGAGAGATGACTGGACTAGATCTGGAATACCAATGAATATAAATCTAGGAAGAATATCTCAATTAGATAAATTAAGATCAAACAGAAGTTTTTCTAATTATATATATAATAATCAAAATATTCCTTCTCAAATTAGAAAAAATGCAAGACCTTTCGCAGATATAAATACTACACCAATACACCAAATGCCCCAAGGATCACCTTCACAAATAAATACAGGTGGAGGTAGAGATTCTAGTCAAGGAAATACTCAAACAGGTTTTGGGAGAAGTGGAATGGGTAGAGATCCCAATGATAGAATGGCTATGGGTGGGCTTATAGATTTATATAGAAATGGAGGGTTTATCTAATGACAAAAATTGTAGTAAGATTACCTGAACCTAAAAAAGAATATACGGAAGATAATCAAAGACAAATTAATAGAGCGTTGTCCACAGTAGTTGAACAATTAAACTCTACATTTTTAACACAGTTAAAAGAAAACTCGGAAAGGTTTACGTGGTTTAATGGCTAATATATATAAAAAAGTAAATACAGATTTAATAACTGCTACTGAACAAGATGTTTATACAGTTCCAAATAACGCAAGATCCTTAATTAAATCAATTCATATTTATAATGAGGGTGCAGGTTCTGCAGTAGTAACTATTAAAATTACATCAGGGGGTGTGGATTATTTCTATGATAAACAAACTATAGCCGCAGATGCTCAACATGAATTTATTGTTAATATACTAATTTTAGAAGAAGATGATATATTGAAAATGCTATCAGATATCACAGGACCAGACATAACAATTAGCATATTAGAAACCAGTAGAGAGGATAGATAATGTTTGTAGAACAAGAAGCAAGTGTAAGATATGAGACAATCGACGGTAAAAAGGTCCCGGTTATCACACCAAGAGTAGAGATAACTTTAAAGAATTTAGAGACAGGTCAAGAGTATAACTCTGACGCCGAAGCGATGAGCGATGTACAAAATGTAAGTACATCTACTAAACCAGAACATATATCTAGAAGTGTACATATAGTAGTAGAAGGCCTTGATTTAGGTGCTAATACTAATTTATTCTAGATTGACTAAAGGTGAAAAGTCTAGTAAATTGGTATACAATAGCATATATACAAGTCTTGCAAACTTGCTTTTCAACAAATAAACTATAAAAAATTATGGGATTCTTAAGTAAAATATTTAAACCAGTTTCAAAGGTACTAGATAAAATAATACCTAATGAAATTAAACCTGCTTTACCTTATCTAGCAGCGTTTGCTCCTATGTTGGCACCTGGAATAATGGGTAGCTCAATGTTATCAAGAGGTTTAATGTCAGGTGGTTTAAATATTGGAGCTCAATTAGCACAAGAAGGCAATGAAGGTGAGGTCAATGCATTATCTGCTTTAATGGCAAGTGGTATTGGAGCTTTAAGTGCACCGGGATCAACAGGTGGGAGAACTCTTCCGGATGGAAGTGGAGGAAGTTATTCGCAAGTTATGGGTGGAGATAAATTAGCTAGTGTTGGAACCCCTAGTGCAGGTGAATACTTAAGAGGTGTGTCTGATACAGGTAGTTTTGCAGATAAAGGTTTAGAATTTTTAGGTGAAGGTGCAGATAAATTATCTGCTTTAAATGCAGCAGGTGCTGCAGACCCATTTAGTACAGCTGGTTTAAAAGCAGCAGCACTTCCCTTTTCACAAGCTACAGGAGATTTAGCCTACGCAGATGCTCAAAGAGCTTTAAGAGATTATGAAGATTCACAAAACGCAGATTCGGGATACGCTGAAGGTGATCAAAATAGAGGACTTGCTGTTAGAAGAGCTATGGAAAGAGGTGGCCATGAAGAACAAACTATTCAAGATATGTTAGAGTCATTAGGTTATGAAGATCCAGATCCACAACCTTTAGCTTATGGTGGAAGAGTTAATGCAATGGGTGGTGGTATTATGTCTAATCAAAGAATGAATTTTAGAGGTGGTGGAATGAGTTATATGCCAACAGAATCTCGTATGATGGGTAACCCTGCAGTTATGGAAACAATACAAGCCGGTGATGATATGAGAGAATTTAGAATTATGAATCCAAACATGGAAGATGTTGCAGACTATAGTATAGAGTTTAAAGAAGAAGTTAAAGAACCAGATTTTGGTGGTATAAAAGAAGCTATTGAAAATGTAGATATAAAAGAAAAAGAAGAAAATTTAGAGGATATAAAAGATTTAATGGCATATGAACCGGGAGAAGCTACAACAGGAGATTTATATGATATGAAAAATCCTGATTACGATGGTATTAATCCAAAAGTTATTAGGGAATTTATAGAAGAGGGAATTCCATTGGGATATACTTCTCCTGAAGAATACTTTGATGATTTTTATGGAATAGGAAGTTTAAAAAAAGATAAACCTCAAAAAAAAATGATGGCTAAAGAGGGTGGTATAATGAATGGTTACAATATGGGTGGAAGTGTGTTACCTCAAGATATGGAAATGGATTACAGAGGTGGAGGATTTATTCCTATGGGCTCTAAAGAGAGAGCAGATGATGTCCCCGCAAGAGTAAGTAAAAATGAATTTGTAATGACTGCAGATGCAGTGAGAGCCGCGGGCGGCGGAAGTGTAAACCAAGGAGCAAAACGAATGTATGAATTAATGAATAACCTAGAGGCAAGAATATAATGGCATCAGAATTTGACACCATATCGACACAGATAACTAAACCTTCTCCGGTAATAGAAGGTTCATTAAGTAATTTTTTACCATTTATTGACATGCTTTCCAAAGGAGCGGTCGACTCTTCTTTTTCAGGTATCAATACAGCTAACTACGATCCAAAAGTTGCAGCACAAAATGCACTACAGACAGGTGCCGTATCAGCTGCAGGTGGTTTAGGAAGTTTAACAGGTACTGGAGCAGGTACAGGTCAAGGTTCAATTCAATCTTACATGTCGCCTTATCAACAACAGGTAATGGATGCATCACTATCTGAATTTGATAGAAACGCAGCTGTACAACAAACAGGTTTAAGAGACCAGGCTATTCAATCGGGAGCTTATGGTGGTGGTAGAGAAGGTATTATGCAAGCTGAAACAATGAGAGGCAACAACATGGGTAGAGCACAACTTCAAGCAGGAATGTTAAATGATGCATTTATGCAAGCTCAACAAGCAAGAGGATTAGATTTACAAGCACAACAAGGTTTAGGACAATATCAACAAGCAATGGGTCAATCGCAACAAGGGTACCAGCAAGCTATTTTAGATGCTAATCAAATTGCAGCGAGAGAAAAAGAGTTTGCACCATTCACACAATTAGGTTTAGTTGGTCAACAACTGGCTCAAATACAACCAGGAGCCTTCCCTACTCAAACAGTAGGTTACGCACCACCAGCAGCACCGGCTAGTCCGATGTCACAGTTTCTAGGAGCGGGAGCAGGTGGAGCAGGTATTATGGGTAAACTAGGACTATTCGGATAATGAGTAAAATTTTAAGACGACCAATGTTTAGAGGGGGTGGTAAAGTTTCTAGTTATGGAAATGGTATTACTTCACCATTAGTACCCGGTTATGCCGGTGGTGGAAGTATTAATACACCAAGAAGAGGTTTAGTATCTTTAGCAGGAGGCTACGCAGGAATGGGACAACCTCTTTATAATAATCCACAATTATTTTCAATAGATGATGTATTAGCACAAACAGGTCAAGCCATGACAGGTCAAGCCATTATGAATTATGCTAATAAAAATAATATGTCTATGAAACCAAATGTAGGAGATGAATTTAAAATAAATGAAATGACTACTTTCTATCCAGATGGAGATACAAAAGTTGAAATAGGAGAAGGAGAAAATATTCAAGAAATAGATTTTAAAGATATAGAAAAATATACCGGAGAAAAACCTGAAGTTATAAAACCATATCCAGGATCAGACGATACTCAAGGAACGTTACCTGAACTATTAGAAAAAGTAACTATGACTGATAAAAAAGATTCATTAGGTAATGAAATTTATACAGGGAACCAAGGAGATCTTACTTCAAAAATAGATACTTCTTTAGCTAATGGTGTTTTAGAAAAACAAAATAAAGTTTCAGATGATTCAGAATTAACTTTAGAAGAAATTAAAGACTCATTGGGTGGAGGTAAGGCATTTGGCAGAGATGCAACGGATATGTTATTGAGATTTTCTGGAGCAGAAGGTGATACTGTAGCAGAGAAATTTAAAAACTATGCTGCACTAGAGTCTAAAGCAGGTCCTAGTAGAACTGAAACAATTGATCAAGCAGCAGCTACGTTTATGCTTAAAGATAAATTACAAACTAAAAGAGATAAAGCTAAAGTTGATATGATGAGAGCAGATGTAGATTATAAAATTTCTGCTGGAAAAGAATTAAATATATCCGAAAGTATTTTTGAAGCTACTAAAAATGGACAAACAACAGATAAAAAATTAGCAATAGGGATTCAAAGAGCAACTTCTCCAACAACTGGAAAAAGATATAACTTTTTTGGTACTTTAAAAGCAGAAGATTTAAAGGAAGTATTGTCTTCAGGACAACTAAAAGCAGGGGATACTTTAATTGTAAAACAAACTATTAAAGATGAAGATTCAGGAATAGACAAAGTAATTAAAAAAATTATAGAAATACAACCAAACGGTTCCGGATTAGAAATTTTTAACCTTTAGGAGAATAAATGGCTGATTATAGCGATAACGTTAACGCATTATTTCCTGGTCTTAATTCTACAACTACTAGTTCAAAAAAGAATACTGCTCAATTATTTGGAAAAGAAGTAGGGGTTAGTAGTTTAGGTTCATTTTTTGCAGGTATAGGCTCTGGTCTTTTTAAAATACCAGAAGGATTTGTGTCGCTAGGTGCTAACTTAATAGACCTAGGTGCAGATACAAACACGGCTCAAGAAGTAGAAGAATTTTTTGCTAAAATAAATCCATTTGATGAGTATGCTGAAGCAACTGCTGCAGGTAGAATTAGTGAAATACTTACAAACATTGCGGTGCCTGTTGGTATAGCTGGTAGTGTTGCTAGTAAATTAAGCAAGGGAGCATTGGCTGCTAAAAAATCTGGAAATTATTTTAAAGTATTAGATGATGATGGAGTTCCTGTTTTAGAAGCTTTAAAAAAAGGACAAAAAATAAAATCAGTAGATAGACTAGCAAAGTTAAATAGAAAAGGACAAGCTGCTCAATTAGGTATTACAGGTTTAGCATCAGGTGCTGCCGAAGCTGCCTTTGTAGATGATCCAGAAGATGTAGGAACATTTGGAGATTTGTTTGGTGGAGGACCAACTGAACTAGAAAGAGGGAATGATTATGATCCTGAAAGAGAATTATATAATAGATTAAAATTAGGAATAGAAGGAGCAGCATTTACAGGAATTATAAGTACAGCTGGAAAAGGAGTTAAACAATTAGCAGATGCTACCAAAGCAGGTAGGGTTGCACAAACTAAAACAGGTAGAGCATTGGATTGGTTTTCCGAAAAGTTAAGACCACGTAGTGCAAAAAATAAACAATATTTTGAAAACGAAATGAGCTACAAAGGAAAATTAGGAGGAGATCAAAATTTTGTAGAGAATCTTGCTTTTCAATTAGATGATCAATTAGATTCAGTTATGCCCACCTTAAATAGATGGTTTGGAGATAGAGGAACTGTAGCTAAAACAAAATTACTTCAACAAGCTAAAAAAACAATTCTATCTAATTTAGATCCTGAAAATATAAAATTTGGTACAATAGATAGACGTAATTTAAAAACTGGTGAGTTTATGAAAGACAAAGAAAAATTTGATCTTTTAAAAGAAAGATTTATAAAACAAGGTATGTCTCCTAAAGAAGCAACAGCCAAAGCATTAAAAGAAGCTCCTAATGAACAACAATTAAAAGTTCTTATGCCTGCAATTAATATTAGAGAAGCTAAAATATTAGATGATATGTTAAGATCCACTTCAAAAGAATTTGGTAAAGATTTAGATCCTAAATTATTAAGTCAAAAAAATCCTGCTAACTTTAAAAGAGATATAAAAAAAGCAGACATATTAAGTAAGCAAGAAAGACAAGGAGTTATTGGAACTTTAAATGACATGAGACAAACATGGGGTGATCTACTTGCTATCGAAGGAAGGTCTTTAGATACTTCTAAAGGTGTAAAAATTAAAGGAGGTAAACCAGTTCCAACAGGTAAATCTACTTTTGATAGGTGGAAAGAAATAATGCCTAAAATGATTACTGATCGTTTAGATACAGGATATTTAGTATTTAAAAATAATTCTCTTCGACTGGCTGATAATGTAGCTCCCGCTAAAGAATTAATGAAAAAAGAAGAAACAAGTATTAAAAAAATTGCTGAAGGTTTAGGTGTTAAAATAGGTAACAGTGAGGCTAAAAAAATTGTTAATGATATTGTTGCAACTGCGAGACTAGATAAAAAAATTCCTTTATTAGAAAAAGGTAGTGTGTTATTTAAAATTCCAAATTATTTTGTAGATAAATCTTTTGCATCCTACGCGGCTAAATTTCCTAACAAACAATTAATTCAATTAACAGATGAAACTCAAGCAGTTGCTAATAGATTATTAGGTAAAGATGAAAGTGTTATGTCTGTTATATTAAATGGAAGTAGTATGTTGTCTACGGTAGTTAGAAGAGATGATTTTTATAGAACTTTATTAAATAATTCTAATGATATTAAAGTAGCCAGAGGTGCAAGAATAGAAGAATTAGTAAAACAAGGAATGTCTAGAGAAGAAGCATCCGCTAAAGCTCCTATCCAAACTTTTTTTGATACTGAAGAAGAATTAATAAAAGCAACCGGTGCAAAAGCTGGAGACTACAGAAAAATTGCAACAGTATCTGCAAGAGGAGAAGAAGGTTTAGAACAAATTAATCCACTCGTGGATAGAAATAAAACAAGAACTTTATTAAAAGGAGAAATAGATCCCAAGACAGGAGAAAATATTTGGGCAGAAGAAGCTAATCAAGTTTTAAGAAAACCTAGTTTCAAAGAAATGTACGATCAATACACTTCAGGAGTTGGAGTAAATCCAGGAGAAACATTTGAAGCTTATCAAAAAAGGGCTAACAAAGAATTTTTAGTAGATGTTGCTAGCATTAATCCTCTAACAGGTAAGTGGACTTTAAACGGTAATGCTGATGCATTATATAATGTAAACAAAAATTTAATTACACCGGATAGTGGTTTGGCTGCGCAGATATATAAAAATTTAATTTTATATCCAAAAGCAACTTCTCAAATGGCAAAAACAGTACTGGGTCCATTTACTCATATGCGTAATTTTTTAAGTGCTGGAGCTTTTGCAACTGCTAATGGTATTATTCCTTTTCTAGGAGCTAAAGGTGCGGCAAGAGATGCCTTAAGAGCCATACAATTAGGTCCAAGAAGTAAAGAAGGAAACGCATTGTATAAAGAATTATTGGAAAGAGGAGTAGTAAACTCTCAAGCTCAACTATCTGATTTAAAAGAACTATTAAAAGATATAGATTTTGGTGGAACATTTGGTTCAATTAAAGCATTTAATAAATTAGCTAAAGTATTATCTAGAAGTAAAAAATTTGCACAAGATGCCTACACAGCTGAAGATGATTTTTGGAAAATATTTTCTTATCTAAAAGAAAAAGATAGATTATTTAATGCTTATTCAAAAGCATTTGATGGTTCTTCTATTGGTAAAGGTGGCACGTTTGTAAACATGGCGGGTAAAACTGTAAGACTTAATAAAGATACTGTTGCTGAAGAAGCTGCTGAAATTGTTAGAAATAATATTCCAAACTATGCTTATGTTTCTGATTTTGTAAAAGGTTTACGTCAATATCCTATCGGTAATTTTGTATCTTTCCCTGCGGAAATTTTAAGAACAGGAACTAATATTGTTCAAAGAGGATTAGATGAAATATTTTATACAGTTAAACTATCTAATGGGGAAACTGTTAAACCATTAAGAGCAATTGGTTTACAAAGATTAATTGGTATGGGAGTAACAACAAGCGCAGTTCCATATGCAGCGGTGGCCGCAGGTCAAGCACTGTATGATGTTAGCGAAGATGAATTAAAAGCAATGAGAAGATATGTAGCTAGTTGGTCTAAAAATTCTACACTAATTCCCTTAAGAGGAGAAGATGGTAAACTTAAATATATAGATTTTTCACACATGAACGCTTATGACACTTTAACAAGACCTATTCAAACGGTAATCAATGCAGTGCAATTAGGCGAACAAGATAAAAACGGAATTATGGATGACTTTATGAAAGGTTTATTTACTTCAACTAAAGAATTAGCGGAGCCTTTTATTTCGGAATCAATTTGGACGCAAGCTTTAGCAGATGTTTTTGTAAGAGGTGGTAAAACAAGAGATGGTTTTAGAGTGTATAATGAAAATGATACAAAAGGAAATCAATTATATAATAGTTTAGCTCATTTAGGTAAGTCTCAACTTCCTCTTAACTGGAAACAATTAGAAAGATTAAATTTATCTATGAAACCAAAAGATAGTAGTGGAAGATTTGATGAAAGGGGTAGAGATTTTGAATTAGGAAATGAAGTAGCAGGTATGATTGGTGCAAGAGCTATTGAAATAGAACCGGAAAAAGCTATAACATATAAAATAGCAGATTATGCTAGAGGCACAAGAAATTCTAAATCTTTATTTACTAGAGAAGTTTTAAAAGGAGGTATTAAAACTCCAGAACAAATATATGAAGCTTATTTAAATGCTAATAAAGCTTTATTTAAAGTTCAAAAAAATATGGCTGATGATATGAGTGCAGCTAGATTATTGGGAATGACTGAAGATGAAATGGAAACAGAAGTTTTAGATAGAATAGGTGGTGTAAACTATGAAACTTTAACTGAAAATATTTTTAGACCTTTAAATATTACTACAAATACTATTAATTCTTTTCAAGAAATAGCCGATGCATTAGGAATTTCTAATCCATTAGATTCAGTAATAGATTCATTAAGTGAATTACAAGAATTATTGAGTGAGTATTCTTTAACTAATAAAGATTTACCACAATTAAAAAACCCTTTTAATACACCTCCTCTTCCTAATTTGGTAAACAATATAAAAGCTCCTTTCCAACAGTTAGGATTTTTAGGAGAAAATCAAACTAGTGTTGGTAGTACAGGTGTATTACCTTCTTTTGATAAGTTACCTACTAACGAAAAATATAAAACTTTATTCCCTAGAGGCTAAACCTATGGCTATTGAACCCAAAACAACCCGAGAACATATCTTATCCCTTTACGGACACATGACTGGAATCAAAAAAGAAATTGTTAAGAACAAACAAGACCTTAAACATATTCACGAAGATGTCGAGAAAATGGGCGGTAAGATAGATAAGATCTATTGGGTTCTTTTAGTAGCTGCGGGAACAACTACACTCTTCGTGATAGACCTTTTGGTAAGATGAAACTCATATTAATTATTGTATTATCAAGTACTTTATACGAGTTAAAAGAAGTTGAAGTACCTAGTGGACAAACATGTGGTGATGTGTACAATAATGTCGTTGTGTATAAAGAAAATCCCCTTGCGTATCCAGGAAAAGGTCAAGTTTGGGTTAATGGATATTATAAAGGGAAAATTGTAGGAGGATATATTTGTGAAGCTATCTAAAAACTTTTATCTATCCGAGATGACTAAATCGCAGACCGCGGAGCGTATGGGTTTAGATAATAATCCGTCTCAATATGAAACTGAAAATTTACGCCTGTTGTGTGAGAGAGTACTACAACCTATACGGGACCATTTTGATTCTGTGGTTTCTATTTCTAGTGGATTTCGAAATGAAATTTTGAGCGAAAAAATCGGTAGTAGTAGAAAATCCCAGCACTGTTTAGGCCAGGCGGCCGATTTTGAAATATTTGGTATAGAAAATAATAAGGTCAGTGATTGGATCAAAGAGAACCTTATGTTTGACCAATTAATTTTAGAATACTATATTCCAGGACAACCTAACTCTGGGTGGGTCCATGTTTCTTACAATTCTGACATAAATATGAACAGAAAAGAATATTTAATGGCTGTTAAAAAAGACGGTAAAACAGAATATAAACAAATACTTGGTTTATCTACAGATCGTTACGCAAAATAATTTTTAGTGTGGTAGTTGTTGGTTTAACGGTATATGAAAGACCAAGGACGAAGAAAACCGAACCAACTCTGGCATTGCTGCCAAGAACCTACCACTGTCCTTGGAGTACTTTTCTTGTCCTATTCTGTAATATTTTAATGCCATGTAATGGGTTCCTCGTCTCCATCTAAAATTTTATTAGTCTTAACCATAAATTTTATTTCACCACTTTTTAATGAATCTTCACCAAAATCTTCAACTTTATCTCTTATGGCTTGGTTGATTTCTAATATATCATGAAAAGATAATTGTACTATAAATTGTTTTTTCATTTGAGTAACCCATTTATTAGATTTTTTAGTTTTTTTAGTTTTTTTAGTTTTCATTAGATCCATTCTCTCCAATCTTCATCCATAATAGTATTAGCAATATCCATTTTTTTCCGTAGAGCTTTTACTATCTTTTCATCCACAGTTTTTGGTGCTATAAGGTCAATATATGTTACTGATTTATTCTGACCTATTCTATGTGCTCTATCTTCTGATTGTAATCTTTTTTCTAAATCATAACCGTTAGAGTAATAAACCACAGTATTAGCTGCAGTTAACGTAATACCATAACCCGCGGTTTGTGGATTACCTATAAAGAACCTAACTTTAGAATCTGGATCTTGAAACTTTGTAATAGCTTCTTGTCTGTCCGCAGATTTAACAGCACCATAGTATTGAACTACAGAATCATCACCATATTCTTCTTTGATAGTTTTAACTAAATCTTCAATATCATAGATATAATTAGCCCATATAATAACCTTACCTTCTACCTCTTCAAGTAAAGCTAATAGTTCTTTCATTCTATTATTTTTAATTTTAGTTGTAGTGCCATCATCATTCTTTAAATGACCACAAGTAATTTGATGTAATCTCATCATTTGTGTAAGAACATGAGGTGCGGTAGCCATTTTGCCTTTTAGTAGAGCGAGGGCCGCGGATTTCATGGTAGCGTAGGCCTTACTTTGTTCTTCAGTAAGTTCTATTTCACGTCTAGTATATATTTTAGGAGGTAAATCTAAACAATCTTCTTTCAACACCCTATACGAAAACTTTTTTATAGTATCTGAAAGTTCATCTAATCTTTGATAACTAGAAATAAGTTGTACTCTACGTCCACCAAAATTTCTTTCAACCATATGAGCATATCTATTTCTAAACGCATAAAAAGAACTGAAACCTAATAAAAATTCATTTAAAAAATTACATTGAGTATATAAGTCAAGAGGACTTTTTGTCACAGGTGAACCTGTAAGTATTCTTCTATATTCAGCCTGCTTTCCAAGTTGTAAGATAGATTTAGTACGTTTAGCAGTAGGATTTTTAATAGTAGTAGACTCATCTACAGCAAGCATTGTTTTATGACAACTCATAAATTTACCTGCAAAATCTAAACCTTTTTTAGTACTTAACGCTTCAACATTCATAATTAGGATGTGTAGATCATGTCCTGTTTCAAATAATGATTGATACTCTTTATCCTTTGTTTTTGAAGTTGAAGCAGTCCATAGTACCATTGTAGGGTGTATGTGACTAACTAAATGTGTAGGTATTTCTTGAGAAAACCAATTGTTATATACACCCTTTGGTGCTATAATAAGTGCGCCATTAATTCTGCCTTTATCATAAAGCATAGCCATATTATCAACTAATACTTTAGATTTTCCAGTTCCCATTTCCATGAAATAACCATACTCTGTTTTATCCCACGATTTTTCTAACGCAGTAATTTGATGTGCGTAAGGTTTTGTTTTAAATTTATAATTCATAATTTATTTCTTCTTTCTAGTTGACAAGTATATAAATCAATGTATAACAGCTGTCAAGACAAAAGAAATTAGAATTATTAGAATGAAAAATAAAATATTTGAATTATATAAACCAGATTCTTTAAGAGAATTTTTAGACTTTTATAAAAATAATCCAGAAGAGAAATTTGTTTATGTTGCACAACAACCTCAAGCAAATATAAATATATCAAGTGCATCTGATTTTGGTTATCTAATTATTTGTTTACCTAACACTGGACCAGAGTCTCAAGCAATTTATTCTACTTCTCCGTTTGTGAGAAAAATGAAAAAGAATTTACAAAATTTTAGACAACAAGATTATTTATTAGCTATTGGAGATCCTATAATAATTGGTATTTGCAATATTGCTATAAGTGATGTAACCAATGGAAAGTTTAATGTATTAAAATGGGATAGAAGAGAGTATAGATACTACCCATTAGAATTAGACTTTTATAACTAGAAAGAAGAAATAATATGAGCCATAAAGTAAAACCTGAAGATAAGTTAAAAAAAGAAAATAAGTTAAAAAAAGAAATAAGAGACCTAAAAAAAGAGGCCAAACCTTTTCTTGCTTATAAAAGATTAATCTTAACTGCTGCTAAATCAGAATATGACCCCAAAGATGTTGTAGAGGGTATAAAGTTTGCAGCAAAGCAAATTGAGAAAAAGAATTGGCTAATGGCTGATAAGGTGGGAGGAACTTCTGGCGATTTAATGGTTAGAGATGTGTGCCCAAAATGTGAAATAAATTTAGTGGGAAAAGATCTTCAACCAAGAGAGTTTACACTTCCTTGCTTAATTAAAGGCTGCTCATTTAATGAAAAACCCAATCAACTGAAGGAGAAAACAATATGAGTAATGAAATAACAAATATGATGTTAAAAGATTCTAAAGATCTTTTAGATGATGTAGAAATAAATGACATAGCATCTGAATGTGTAAAGCTAAAACAAAAAGAAGATGAAATAGCTTCACTTGAAGAGCAGTTAAAATTAAAAAAAGCAGAGGCAGATGATATTGGTTCTAGAGTAATTCCAGAACTATTAGCTGAACAAGGTTTAAGTGAAATTAAACTTGCAGATGGATCTAAAGTTTCTGTTAAAAAAGAATTTAGAGCAACCGTCCCTAAAGATGATGTGAGGAGACAAGGTTGTTTACAATGGCTTCGTGACCAGGGTTTAGGAGATATTATTAAAAATAATGTTTTTGTAAGCTTTGGCAGTGGAGAAGACACCAAGGCGGAGCAGTTGCTCAACCTTGCAGCAGAAAATGGTTTTAATCCACAACAGGTATCTGATGTGCATTGGGCTACACTTTCTGCTCTATATCAGGAGCGTGTTCAGTCCGGGCTGGACATGCCTTCTGAAAACTTTAGTCTTTGGATTAAAGCTAAAACTAAAATAACTCGGAAATAACCAATAAAGGATAAAAAATAATGAGCAAAGAAGTAATAAGCAAAGAAGCAGGATCAGTAGCCTTATTTGGCAATGATCTGGAACAAGGTTTTGAAAATGTAACGCAGGAAGATACTTCGTTACCTTATGTTAGAATCTTGGGACAGTTGTCCGCTGAAGTAAATGAAAGTGATGGTAAATACATAGAAGGTGCCAAACCTGGTATGATTTATAATAATATTACCAATGAAATATTTGATGGTAAAAAAGGAATTAAAGTAGTTTCTTGTTATTATAAAAGAGATTTTCCAGAAAAATCGGATAGAGGAGACGGACTACCTATGACTATAGCAGTTCATTTACCTAATAGTCCAATTATTCAAACTGGTAAAAGAGAAGGTTCTAAAATTAGATTACCTAACGGTAACTATTTAGAAGAAACCGCTTATTACTATGTTTTAATGGATACTAAAACAAGTGGAATGACACCTGCATTAATTACTATGAAATCTTCACAACTAGGGGTCAGTAAAAAATGGCTTGCTATGATGAAGTTAATACAAATTAGTAATGGTAAAGGTGGGTTTGCAAGACCTCCTATGCAAGGGGTTGTGTATAATCTGGCTTCAACACTACAGAAGAATGATAAAGGTTCTTGGTATGGTTGGTCTGTTACACAGGATAGAATTATGGGACAAGAGGATCAACCTCTGTACCTAATGGCTAAAGAACTTCACGCAAGTGTAGCTAAAGGCGATGTGCAAACAAAAGCAGATGAAGAAGAGAAACCTAAAGATAGTACTCCGTACTAAATTTAAATTAAGGGGATCGCAAGATCCCCTTTACAAAGAATGAAGAAAGTTATATATGGATAAGTTCAAACAAATTTTTAGCGGATTAACAATAGCATATGGACAATATCAACCCGGTGACAGAGGAGAGAATGGTACTAAACAAAAAGGTAAAGCCTTTATTGTTCGTAAACCCGTTACCGACGATCTCTGGACCAATCATCTTGAAGGAAAAGGACCAGCCCTTGGGATTATCCCTATCACAGAAAATAATGATTGCAGGTGGGGTTGCATTGATATTGACGAATATGACCTTGATCACGTTAGCCTCATTAAAAGTATTCGGAGTCTTAAACTCCCTGTAATAGTCTGCCGATCTAAATCAGGTGGAGCACACGTCTTTTTATTTACCAAAGAAAATATTCCTGCATCATTGATGCAGTCAAAATTAAAACAAATGGCACTCGTACTGGGTTACGAGGGTTCAGAAATATTTCCAAAACAAACAGAAATTTTAGTGGAACGTGGTGACACTGGAAACTTTTTAAACTTACCTTACCACAATCAAATGAAAGGACTACGTTATGCTATCAACGATACTGGCGCCGGTTGTACACTTGAGGAATTTTATCAGCTCTATGATGTTTACGCTCGCACGAGGAAAGAAGTTGAAGAAATTAAAACGGAAGAAACGAAAATAGAAGAAGCGTTTCCAGGAGGACCCCCTTGCTTAAATAAATTGGCAGCGATAGGTTTTGGTGAGGGGTCTAGAAATAATGCATTATTTAATGTAGCAGTTTATTATAAACAATCTAATCCAGATACTTGGGAAGATGAAATTGTAAAAGCTAATTCTAAATACATGGAACCCCCTTTAAGTAATAATGAAGTTCAACAATTAATTAAATCAGTTAATAGAAAAGGTTATGACAAGTACAGATGTAAAGATGCACCTATTAATTCTGTGTGTCAAGCAGGTTTATGTAGAACAAAAAGATTTGGTGTAGGTTTTGGTGAAGAAGAAATGCCGGTACTTGGAAGCTTAACTAAATACACATCAACACCACCACAATGGTTTTTAAATGTGGATAAGACTAGAGTGGAATTAAAAACAGAACAATTATATAGCCCACCTTTATTTGCCCTGGCATGTTTGGACCAAGCTAATTTAATAGTTCCAGTTCCTAAACCTAAAGATTGGAAGCAACATTTTTTAAAACCAATGATGACTAATTTACAAGAAGTAGAACCTTTAGCTTCTTTAAATCCAATGAATGAAATTACAGGGTTGTTGCAAGATTGGACTACTAATAGACAGAGTGCAAGAACTATGGATGATATTTTTAATAAACTTCCTTTTACAGAAGATGGTTTTACTTATTTTAGAATGGAAGATTTTTATGCATTCTTAAAAAAGAATAACTGGGATATGGATAAAGTTAAAACAGGAAACTTAATTAAAAGATTGGATGATATTTTTATTGAGGAAACCAGACTACGTGTAAAACAACAACAACCTAGGGTTGTTAAGATTAAAACCATGAAGAAATTAGAAGCATCAGTTTCTAAAGTAGAATACCAACAGGATGATTTTTAATGAGGGAAAGAGAATTTTATATGGATTTAATAACTATAACATTTTGGACTGCTTTATATATTTGGAGTACATTTTTATGAAATACGGATTAACTGAAAAACAATTAAAACTATTTAATTTTATTAAAGAGTATATCAATGAAAATAATATACCACCCTCTTATGATGAGATGACGGCAGCATTAGGTTTAGTCTCTAAATGTGGTATAGCAACAAAAATAGTACAACTACAAGAAAGAGGATGGATAACAAAGCTACCAGGTAAAAGTAGAAGCATACAAATAATAAAAATATGAAAACAATAATATTAGGACCACCAGGAACAGGGAAGACAACAACATTATTAGATTTAGTTGATGAATTTATACAACAAGGAATTAGACCTAAACAAATAGGTTACTTTTCTTTTACTAAAAAAGCTGCAACAGAAGCTGCAACAAGGGCCGCTGAAAAGTTTGGTTTAGATATAGATAATGATTTATCAAATTTTAGAACTCTACACTCATTAGCTTTTAGAAATTTAGGTATGACTAAAGAGAGAATGATGAAGATAGAGGACTATAAGGAATTTGGTCAGAAATGTGGCATTCCTATTAAGACGGCTAGGTACTCTATAGAAGATGGTACCTTTAATTCGGATAATGAATATCTTACAATAATAAATACAGCTAGAGTTAAGAGAGTTGACTTAATGGAATACTACGATTCAAGACAAAATATATTAGATATAGAGAGAAGTACTTTATTTTTATTAGCAGAAGAGTTGGAAAGATTTAAAAAAGAAAAGAACTTAAAAGATTTTACAGATCTATTAGAAGACTTTATAAAAAAAGATATACCTAGTAGTTTTGAAGTATTGTTTATAGATGAAGCACAAGATCTATCTTTATTACAATGGGAAATGGTTAGACATCTTTGGAAATATGCAAAGAAAACTTATATAGCAGGTGATGATGATCAAGCAATATTTAAATGGGCCGGAGCGGATGTAGATCACTTCATAGCGTTAAAAGAAGAAGTAAATAATATTGAAGTATTACAACAGTCCTATCGTATTCCAGGTGGACCTATTCATGAATTATCTCAAAAAATAATAAACAAAGTACAAAATAGATTTGAGAAAGAATATAAGCCTAGAGATGAAATAGGATTATTAAAAAGATATTCTGATATAACACAGGTAGATATGAGTAAAGGTAATTGGTTAGTATTATCTTCTGCAAACTATTTTCTAGATGATGCCAAAGATTTATGTGAAATACAAGGATGGTATTATCAATATAAAGGAATTAATTCTGTACCTTTAAAACTATTACTTGCGTTAAATAATTGGGAATCATGGCGTAAAGGAGAGTTTTTAAATCATTTAGAGATTAAAAATATTTATCAGTATTTAGGGTCTAATGTAAGTGTTGGGTATCAAAAGGGTAAAACTTTGCATTCGGACGCGAAGTATACATTAAAAGAATGTCAAGAGCAACATGGATTAACAATATCTGAAGTATGGTATAAATCATTTAATGGTTTAGATCCTATGACGGAAACTTATATTCGTAATATGAGGGCGAATGGTGAGATGATTAATAAAAATCCTCGTATAACAATGTCAACTATACACGCAGCGAAAGGAGGAGAAGCCGACAACGTTTTACTATTACAGGACCTTACAGGTGCAGCACTAGAAACTTTTAGTTATGATCCAGATGAATTACATAGATTATTTTACACTGGCGCAACGAGAGCGAAGCGTGAATTGCATTTACTAGATCCTAAAAACTTTGATCGGGCTTATATAATTTAACTATGGAAGATGAACCAGATTATATTGAAGATTTAGTTTTGATAACTTTTTTTTCAATTTTAGCATACATAATAACAAAAGGATTAATATGAACTGTTGGCACTGTAACACTAAATTAATATGGGGTGGTGACCATGATGTAGAAGAAGAAAATGATACTTATAGTATAGTGACAAATTTATCTTGTCCAGAGTGTCATAGTTTTGTTGAAGTATATTACCCAAGTGAAGCAACATTAAAAGACTATAAACAACATGAAAAGAAAAGGAAAAAAAATGAAAAGTGAATATAAAAAGTTAAAAGAAAAAGGAATTGTTAATGATAAAGTTAAACTTGGGGATTTAGATCCTTTGTTAAAACAAGTAGGTGGAAATCATTATATGTATTTTGCTATACAACCTGCAGAATTTATTAATGAAAATAAGTTGCTTTTTGCAGAAGGCAACGCTATAAAGTATATATGTAGGCACTCCGAGAAGGGTGGCATACAAGATATAGATAAAGCAATACATTATCTAGAAATGGTGAAAGAGAGAGATTACACATGAGAAATACACAAATGCCGTTATTTGCACCCGAGACGGAATGGGTTGCACCTGATGAACTAAAAGATTTATCGGGATACAAAGAAGTTGCTATAGATTTAGAAACCTGTGATCCTCATTTAATGACCCTTGGGTCAGGTAATGTTACTGGAAAAGGACACATTGCTGGCGTTGCGGTGGCCGTAGATGGGTGGAAAGGTTATTATCCGATTGGACACGAGGGTGGTGGTAATATGGATAGAAAACTCGTATTACAATGGGTTCAGGATTTAGTTAATCAAGAGAAAACTACCTTTATATTTCACAATGCAATGTATGATGTTTGTTGGCTTCGATCTGCAGGTATTAAAATTAGAGGACACATTGTTGACACAATGATTGCGGCTTCTTTAATTGATGAGAATAGAATGTCTTATACACTAAATACTTTAGCTAAATTTTATGTTGGTATTGGTAAAGATGAAAAAGTATTACAAGAAGCAGCTAAAAGTTATTCAGTAAACGCTAAAGCAGAAATGTATAAACTTCCTGCAATGTATGTAGGTGAATATGCTGAACGAGACGCTGAAGCAACTTTAAAGTTATGGCAACGATTGAATGTAGAACTTCATAACCAAGAATTGATGGACGTTTTTAATTTAGAAACTAAATTATTTCCTTGTCTAGTTGATATGAGATTCAAAGGTGTAAGAGTTGATCTTGAACATGCGGCTAATTTAAAGAAAAATTTAATAGTAAGAGAGAACAAAATACTTAATAAAATCAAGGAGTTAACAGGTATTAATGTAGAAATACACGCAGCAAGAAGTATCGCTACAGCTTTTGATAAATTAAAACTTCCTTATGATAGAACTGAAAAAAGTAATGAACCTAGTTTTACTAAAAACTTTTTACAGAATCATCCCCATGAATTAGCAAGATCTATTGCAGATGCTAGAGAGATTAATAAAGCACATACAACTTTTATTGATTCGATTACCAAGCATGCTCATAATGGTAGAATTCATGCAGACATAAATCAAATAAGATCAGATCAAGGTGGAACAGTTACAGGTAGATTCTCTATGAGTAATCCTAACCTACAACAGATTCCGGCAAGACATCCGGAACTTGGACCAATGATTAGATCTATTTTTATTCCGGAAGAAAAAACTAGTTGGGGATCATTTGACTACTCACAACAAGAACCTAGAATTTTAGTACACTATGCAAAACTTCAAAACTTGGAAGGTGTTGATGAAATTGTTAATGCATACAATGAAGGTGATGCGGATTTCCACCAGGTAGTAGCGGATATGGCAGGTATTGAACGTAAGCAAGCCAAAACTATTAACCTTGGATTGATGTATGGAATGGGAAAAAATAAATTAATGTCGGAACTGGGTTTACAAAAAGAATCAGCTGAAAAATTGATTAGACAATATCACACTAAAGCTCCTTTTGTTAAGAAGCTTATGAATAATGTAACTAGAAAAGCAAATGATTATGGTAAAATTAGAACTCTAGGTGGACGTGCATGTCATTTTGACCTATGGCAACCTACACAGTTTGGTATTTTTAAACCATTACCTCTTGAGATGGCTAGAAAAGAATATGATGAACCTTTAAAACGTGCATTTACTTACAAAGCTTTGAACAAATTAATTCAAGGTAGTGCAGCAGATATGACAAAGAAATCTATGGTAGCTTTATATGAAGCAGGAATCATACCTCATATTCAAATTCATGATGAAGTAGATATATCTGTAGAATCTGATGCTCAAGCAGAAAAAATTATTGAGATTATGGAATCTGCTGTAGAATTGAAAGTTCCTAACAAAGTTGACTATGAATCTGGCGCTAATTGGGGCGAAATAAAATAAAATAATTCTTTCATATGGGAAAGATCTTTGATAAAATACGATACTTCATCATAGATACATTGATGCAGTTGTGCTTATTATTGTTATTTGTCACGACTTTTATAACTATATACATAATAACTGGATGCCTAATTATTAGGGATAAACTCTATGGATTTAAAGAAAAACAAAAATGAATGTAAAAAATGCGGTCATGAATGTCATTGCCTGGATGACCTCCACACAGATGTGTACGGTATATGTCCTTGTGATACTTGTAAGTGTGATGACCCTAAAAATTCTGGAGAGGAATGTTTGTCATGTCAATAAAGGAGAGCGCCAGGATGGATTACAGATTTACAGCATTATTAGTTGTGTTGATGGTGGCACTGGCTCTATTAGGTGGACCGGCAGAGTATAATACACCGTGAAATTTACTTTAGTAATATTTCTGTGTTCTTTTATAGATAGTCAATGTTTACCCCCCGCAGAAATTAAACAACCTTATAATTCTTGGAAAGAATGTACACTTGCTGCATATGAATTATCTAAAGAAATAATACTTGCACAAGAAGAGAAGTTTGTTAATAAAAATAAATTATCCACTAAATTTACATGTACAGAGGTGAATGAGACTTAAATGATTGATAGATTCTGTTATAATTTTTTTGCTAAAATGGATGATATTTGTGAGTGGATCGCGGATCGTTTTAAAAGGAAAAAAAATGACAAGAAAAACTAACACAATATTAATAGGATTACTAGGTACAATTTTAATGGGATTGGCTTCGTGGGTAGTGATCACACTCGTAGAAGTTCAAGTTTTAGTGATGATGATCCAGCAAGAACTGATGGACCTTGACAAAGTCATTGGAAGAATATATTCTCATATGGATCGATTATCACAGAGATGAAAAAGAAAACATTTAAATTTAGTACAGAAGTTGTTAAAGGACAATGTCCTACATGCAAGGAACATACAAAGTTAATATGTATTGAAAAAACTTATTTTAGATGCATTGATTGCGGTTCGGATTTAGAACAAAAAGTTAATGGTAAAATTAGTTACATCCCTATAATTAATAGTTCTCCTAAAGGAGATTATTATCTTCATGATTGGGAAGACTAATGGCTAAACAAAATTTCTCTCATTTTATACCACGTGATAGACCTACTAAAAGAGGTCCTGGTCAACATAAAAAATCTCAATCAAAACACGAACGTCGTCAAAAATCTCAAAAACGTTATTTAGGTCAAGGTCGGTAGTTTAGAAAGATTCTAATCTTGCTTACCGTGGCAAAAAGCCACGGCAAACAAAAGGTGTGAGAAGAGATCCCTAATATATATTAAAATTATTTATTTGACAAGCACTTTTATATTGATATAACTTCCCATATATAAAATAGATTAATTAAAAGAAAGGAAGATAAAAACATGGCGAATCCACTTAAGTTTAAATCAGTTAGTGTTCCAATAGATACTTACAAAAAGCTACATTTTTTAGCTGCTAATAAGGTTACCGACGCACACCTTACTATAAGTAAAACAATTGAAATATTAGCTACCGAACGAACTAAAAAGCTAGGATATAAAAATGGCTCAAGAAAATAGTTATCGTAAAGTTATCTGTAGTGAGTGTAAAGGCAATGGTTATGTAAGATCTCTATTTGAGGAAGGTAGAGAGGAACTTATAAGCGATTGCAAACACTGCAACAATCAAGGTGAAATAACAATAAAGGAGAGAATCAATGACTGAATTAAAAGAAGAACACTTCGAAGTAATAGATGCTAATAGGGCAAAGGACCATGAGAAGAAAAACTATAAACCATTAAGTTATGATTTATTTATTGAGGAAAGTTTAATTGAAGGCCAGGGTTTATTTTCATCTATAGACATACCTAAAGGAACTGATCTAGGGGTTTCTCATATTGAACTTGAGAAAGATAAGATGTCTCCTAAAGAATTAATCAGAACTCCACTTGGAGGATTTATTAATCATGAGCCAACTGTTAAAGAATTACAAAATGATAAGTTGGTTGAAATCTCTGGTCCTAATTGTGAGAAGATTAAACAACGTCCTGATGGCGCTAAAACCGAATGGAATTTAGTTACACTTAAAGATATTAAAATGGGGGATGAACTTACTTTAGAGTATAGTTTTTATAAATTATAAATGACAGATGATCGCGGACCGTTGGATCTTGAACGACAGATAGAAGAATTATCTATAAGATTAAAATATGTAGAAAAAGATAATTGGACTCTTTCTAAAGAAATAGATCGACTAAATGAGTATGTACAAATAATGGAGTTAGAACAAAAAAGAAAGGAGAAATAAAAATGAGTGATTATAGAGTAAGAATATCAATAAGAAATGAGAGATTATTATCAGCTATTGAGGGGGCAGGCTATCCTTCTGCACGACAATGTTCAATTGTTAATGGTTATCCTTCAATTAAAATAGGACAATTAGTTAGTGGTTCGAGGAAACCTTTAGATACTAAAACAGGTAAGCCCACTAAATTTTGTAAAGAAGTTTTAAAAATCCTAGGTAAAAATATAGAGGATTGTTTTACGGAAAGACAACTTAAAGGATTTAAAAAAAGTAGTTATCAAATTAAAGTAGATGAAAAAGAACTTAAACAATTAGTTAGCTACCATAAAAATGAAGGGGATACTCTTCTTGAAGCTGATTTAGATAGAAAGATTACACAAGTTTTATCTATTCGACTAACTCCTAGAGAAGAAAAAGTAATCAGAATGCATTATGGGTTAGGGATAGACAAACCACATGATATAATTGAGATAGCCGATTATTTTGGTGTAACTAGATCAAGATTGGATCAAATACTAAAAAAAGCTATTATAAAATTACAACATCCTGTTACGAAAGGTCTTTTATTGAGTACTGGATTCTATGACAAATTTACTAAAGTAGATGTAGATCCATCAGAGATGGGTGAGGCAGAAGAATATTTACAGCGAGAAAGAATAATAACAACACAAAAAAGGCTACACAATGAAATATAATAAACTAATTGAGTTTTGCGAAGAACATAATTTAAGAGAATCAGATGTTATTGATTGTGTTAAAAAATACATTAAGACAGGTACAAGAACACAGTTTTTATTAGATAGATTTGATCTTTATGCAAAAGAAAGGATTAAACAAAAACAAACAGACTTTCATCATGTTTGGGGTTCAAAAATTGAGGCAGCTAGACAAGTTGTTAAGTCTAATACTTATGAAATTATTTATAAAAAATATGCAATAAATAATAAAAGTAATTGCGTATTTTTATTAAACAAACTTATTGCAGATAATAGACAAGATGAAAGATTATTACAGGCTTTTAAAAATAATGGAGAAAAGGAGATAATATGAAACACAATAATTGTTACGTCTATCCAAGAACAATTCGAGAAGCAATTAACGGCGAACGTCATTATGTTGCGGGTCAAGAAAAGTTACCAAGTGTTACAACTATATTGTCTGGAACTCAAGATCCAGATAAAGCCTCTGGTTTGCTGGCTTGGAGAAATAAGATAGGAGAGGCCAATGCTGTGAAAATAGTTGATGAGGCGGCTGCCAGGGGCACTGCTATGCATAAAATACTAGAACGTTATGTTGATGAGTCTGGTTATTTAGATATGACTAAAGTGGGCCTTAATGCACATAATATGGCTATTAGAATTATAGAACAAGGTCTATGTAATATTTCAGAATATTATGGAATAGAATGTACTTTACACTACCCTGGGTTGTATGCCGGACAGACTGATATGGTTGGAGTACATAAGGGCCAAGATGCAATTATAGATTTTAAACAAACTAATAAGCCGAAGAAAGAAGAGTGGATAACAGATTATAAATTGCAGTTAGTGGCATATGCACTTGCACATAATTATATGCACAAAACTTCCATACAAAAAGGTGTGATTATGATGTGTTCTAAAGATAATTATTACCAGGAATTTATTATAGAGGGTGAAGAGTTTAAAAAATACACATACAAATGGTTAGGAAAAGTAAGTGATTACTATGCAAAACGAAAAGAACTTGACAATCATGGCTCATGATTTATAATGGCCTATGATTTATAAAAGAATAGTTCCTTATTATGGATACTATAGAGATAAAATTACTGTATCCTTAAAAGAGGATCCTGTTGAATGGAAAAGACAATGGACTTTTTTTAATAAAGAAAGAAAAAAAGCGTTAGATTTTAAAAATAAAGATCATATAAATAAACTGCGACGTGAAAGACGTAAAACACCCAAAGGTGCAAAACTGTTATTTGAAGAAAATAAAAGATACAGAAAAAAACACAGGAAAAAGTTAACTGAAAAATATTTAGAGAGAAGAAGAAATGATCCATCATTTAAAATTCTAACTATTTTAAGAGGGAGAATTAAAGATGTTTTAAAAGGACATAGTAAATCAGATTCTACGATTAATATATTAGGTTGTACAATAGAAGAACTATGGAAACATTTAGAATCTAAATTTAAAACCGGTATGACTAGAGAAAATCATGGTGAGTGGCACGTTGATCATATCAAACCCTGCGCTTCATTTGATTTAACAGATCCAGGACAACAAGTGATATGTTTTCATTATAGTAATTTACAACCGTTATGGGCGATAGATAATATGAGGAAAGGAAAGAAGTATGAAAAACGAAAAGAACATGCAATTACAAATGAAAAAACTTAACAGTTTAGCAAATGCGCTTAACAAGGCAGAGAATAAAGACATGAAATTAATTTGGACTAAACAATGGAACAGATTAGTAAAACAATATGCAACGGAGATTACAGATGACCAGTAATAATTTAGATAAAGAAACACAAATTATAAATGGTAAAGGCGCACAGCAAAAAGGAGATTGGTGTGAATTAGTTGCTGCAGCTCATTTTAGAAAAAATAATTATCATGTATTTTATAAGATGAGCGGACCTATTGATTTAGTATTGGTTCACCAGGAAACGGGGGAGACCAGATATATTGATGTAAAATATAAAAATACTCGTAAGAATACAAAAAATATGGGTAAAAAAATAAATAGAACTGTGAAAAGTCCCTTAAAAAATTTTATAAAAATAGAAATTATTTATGTGGGAGACGATGGTATTCCAGAAGCCTCTTATTCCAAAGGAATTAAACAATGGCATAAGGAATTTGAGTTAGAAAGAGGTGCAAATGGTTATTATACCGGTAATATTAAAAAAAGGAGATAGATGATGAGAGTAAGAGATCTGCAACAATACTTAAATAAATTTACATTGGGTCAAAAAGGTACTGCGGTATCGGATTGTCCTATATTTATTGAAACCAAAGACGGAAATTTGGAAGAGATAAGAAAAATTGAGATCCAAGAAAATTTAATAATAGGTCACCACCAATCCGGTCGAATGGTTTTAAAAACCGGGGATGTTGGAAGAATTAAATCATTGACCTTTAAACAGAGTTAAGAAGTTCTGCCAGAACATGGGGCTGAAGCGAGAGTGGAAGCCCCATTAAAAAACATAAAGGATAAAATGATAAAAGTACAAGTTACGGATGAGTTAGAAGAATATGCAAAAAAAATTACAGCTTCAAAAAATTTTGGGATGAGAGCCGCCGGTTTTAATGGTAATACACAAAAGCAAACCACGGGCATCATGGGAGAATTAGCGGTTTATAAATTATTAGATAAACCTTTCCCAACTTACGAAGAATTTAGTTTTGGAGATATAGAAATTAACGGTAAACAAGTAGATATAAAAACTAGAAGGTCCTCTAATTCTTATATGAGACCCGGTTGGCCCCATAATCTTGTTAAACATCAACTAACACATCTAGTAGAGGTTGTATTATTTCTTAACTATAACGCCGGTCAGCGAACCATGGAGATTGATGGTTGGTTAACTAAAGAAGCTATTATAAAAAATTTAGACTTATGGTCTAAAGCTAAAGGACAATCTTCAATCCGAGATGATGGGACGCGCCTAAAGATGTTAACGAACAATATTGAAGTTCCAACGGAAGCGGTTAACAAACTAAATAGCGTTGAGGAACTACAAAATATCTAATATACAATTAGTGTGACTAATTTATCACAGAGTGTGATAAAATTGTCACAAATAGTTAATCTCGGACAGCGGATCAAATATTATGGACTATTGACCGCGGACCGTGGATCGTTTTACGCCAAAAAACGGCAATTGTTCCACTATAAGAGAAATGTTGGGGGCATTGTTTTTTTTTTCTATCGTGAATTAGTAGGTGGCACAGTGGCACAAAGGCTAAATTTAGCTTATTAGTGTTGGTACTGTTGACGAATAGGTGTGCCATTGGTCTGTTTTATGGTGGCACATCATGGCACACTTGACAGTATACTTGAATAGTAGACGATTTAGTGGTGGCACAGTACTAAAAGAGGGGTAAGGGTATGCAAATAGTGCATAGATAGTAAAGTAATATATGGAATTAGTGTTGATTATATTGACTTTTTGCTGTTTTGAGAAACCCAATAGCCAAAAAATAATTTTATTTTCAAAAAAAAAATAATTGCTCCAAAATCTCCCTTATAGTATAAGTAGATATGCCAAAAAAAAGAGTTAAAAATAGAAAAACTATTCCTTTGAATACAAAATCTCTGGGCGATGATATATCTGCCTATCCATTTGTGGAGATTCAATGGTTAGACATCGAGGGTGATGCGGGGTGGAGTAGTACAAAAGATTTAAAAAAAGAAAAATTACCCATCTGTGTTTCTAAAGGTTATCTATTAAGTCAAAGCAAAGGTATTACTAGAATATTTACTGATTATATTTTAAATAAAGATAAACCTACATTTGACACTATAGGTAATACTTGTATAATTCCGACAGCAGTTATACAATCAATTAAAAAATTACATTAATGAATTACTTAATTAAAATAAAAGACATAGCAGAAAACTTTTGCATCGAGCATCCATTAATGGTTGCTTTTGGTGTAGGATTTATTCTAGGTGGTTTAATTATTTCATGACAAAAAAAACTGGACTATATGCAAACATCCATGCCAAGCGTGCTAGGATTGCAGCAGGCTCTAATGAAAAAATGAGAAAACCTGGAGCTAAAGGTGCACCAACTGCTAAACAATTTAAAAAAGCGGCAAAGACTGCTAAAGCGTAATGCCATTCAAATCAGATAAACAAAGAAAATATCTATATGCTAAAAAACCTAATGTTGCAGAAAAATTTTCAAAAGATTCAAAAAGAAAAGGTGGATCTATTAAAAAGAAAACTCACAAAATGCCCGACGGTACAATAATGAAAGGGGCAAAACATCCGAAATGACAAAAAATCCAACACTAACGAAGAATATGCTAAATGTTAAATGGAACGAAATACCTCCGGTTAAAGGCCCAGATTCACAAGGAATTAAAACAGCTATCGAAAAACCAAGAAAATATAAGACAATTCTTACAGTTTCAAAACCGAAGACTTAATTTAATTTCTTTATATTTTTGTATTTTACAGTTTCCTCTGATTGTTCTTCTACTTCTGTTTCTTCTATAGTATTTTCTTCTATAACTGTTTCTTGAATTACATCTACTGCAGTACCATCTATAATATCTTTATGATCTTTTAGAATATCTTTCATTCTTTCTTCTAATTCTTGTTCTGTTAGTTTATCTATACTGCCTGTTAAAATTAATTTTTGGTCTACATATAGACCTCCAGCCTTGCCTCTTGCTACCTCTGCATTTACTGCGGCACTCCAGGCCCCTTTTGCCAGCGCTTGGTCTCTAATCTTGGCTAGCTCGCTCACATGCCTATTAAAATCAATACCATACTTCTCTTGAACTTCTGCTCGCAACTCCCCTATATATCTTACAACCAATGGTGAGTATTTAGGATTTCGTAGCTCGCTTGCGGCTTGACGGGGTCTAGTCTTATAACCTGCTTCCTTTGCACATTCTGCAGGAGACATACGCCCTTCATTATAAACTAGCAATTCTGCGAATTTAATTTGTCTTTCAGTTAATTTAGCCGGTACACCCATGCTTGACTTATATCGTACATTGGCGTATAAATCAAGTCACATTAGTAATATTGAATTAGGGGGTGGCTTACTAACTACCTTACATCACGTAATTGGTACGGATACTGACCCCCTTTTTTATTCTAAATGTTGATCCCACGCATCTTTTATTTCTTTTTTTAAATTGTAAAGTGCACTTGGATTTTCATCATTAACTAGTTTAATTAAAATATCATCTATCCAATTTTCATAATCATCACCTAACCAATACTGCACCATATCTTTATTAACTGCTCGCTCGCTTGCTCGCTTGCTCGCTCTCTCACCTTCTCTATATCTCTCTGCACTTGCGCCCGTGTTCCAATGTTTTATTGTCATGTTATCCTTTCTTTTAGATTTCATTTAGATCGGCAAAGTCATAATACCAATCACCTTCTTGATTATCATTTTTATGTATATCTAATTTACCATCACTGTGCATTTGTTCAGCTACCTTAACAGCGTCCTTCTCATTTTTTGCCATAACATCTGCATAGTACCAATGATCTTGTGTCATTCTTACTGTGTAGGGTTTAAGTTTATTTTTCATATTACTTCTCCTCTATTATTTTAATTATTTCTTTAAATTCCAAATTAATATCTTCCATATTATTATCCCAATCATAATCAGCATTAATTTTACAAATTTCTAATACTTGATTTAATTTTTTTTCTAAATTATCAATTTGTTTTATATTTTCTAGCCCTTCGTTCATATTATCCTTTCTGCTCGCTCGCTTGTTGGTTTATTAATTTTAATTTAAGTTTGTATAATTTACCTAAATACATTTTATCTTTTATTGGATATTCATAAGAACACATATTAAATTGATCGTAATAACTTTCAATATCATCTATTTTTTTATCTAATTGTTTTATTGTTAATGACACATTATCCTCTCTATTTGTTGGTTATTATAAGTTATCAAATGTTTTTTTAATATTTCTTAACTGCGCCTTAAGTTTTGCATTTTCTTTTGATATTCTTGTGATTATTTCATCATCTGCTAGTTCATCTTTTAATTGACGTCTTATATAATGGGTAAAATGCATATCCCCATGTTTAATATCTTCTCCCTTACTTTCGGAATAGGTCTCATCCTCCAAAAATTCCGCAATATCGCAAGGCGTTTTTTTATTTGTGAAGTGTTTTTCTATTTCTATTATGTCTTTTAGTTTCATATTATCCTCTCTGCTTGCTCGCTCGCTCGCTCGCTTGTTAGTTTTTTTGCTCGCTCGCTCGCTTGTTAATTTTAGGGGATGAGCTACGCCAACGTGTGGCGACTTCTTTTACAACGCCTGCAGGCGTCAACTCGTTTTCCCCATTATTTAATTTAAGGTACAACTGATTTGAAACCTTAAATAAAATTCTTTTAGTGTATACCATACTCAATATTTTTAATTTCAGGCTTCCAACATGCGCGACAGCTCCCGCAATGTCCTAAATCAAGTTGTTTTTTATCTTTTTTTGTAAATTTTTTATATTTATTAATGCCGTGAATTTTACCCGTTTTATCAGTTCTATAAGCCCCGCAACTTTTTAAAGAAGGCTTGCTTGTCACTGTCGAAGTATTATTCCAGGAATCCGCGCCCACCTGGTCAACCATAGGCATTGAAAAACGTACTACTAAATTTTTAGGCGCTTTAGATATATAAGGTTTTACCCAGGCTTCTCGAGTTGGTAACCAATGTAAAATATCAGGCGTTAATTTAGCAACTTTATATATTTTGGCCAGGTGTTTTAAACTTTGTAAATCCCCGCTATCATGCCACCTAAATATTTTTGTTTTTTTAGAATTAATTAATAGGGCCATTGCTTCAACCCATTTAATATTTTTAATAGAATTTAAACGTCTATATTGAGCGTCCTGGACTATAGGAAAAACATAACAACCTTTTAAGGCATAACAACCAAAACAAGTTGACCCTTTAATTTTACGTAATTTTTTACCCGTTTTACATTCTTTGGCGGGTATACCATAAGCCCACCCAGGCATTTTTGAAGGTTTTGCAAGCCCACCCACAAGGGCCCAGGCTTCTCTAGTATTCATAATTAGTTCTCCATACAATCATCACAGTAACGGCCGTCTCTTTTACTTCTATTTTTATAAATGTAATTATTGCAACTTCTACAATTTACAAAAATATCGCCTTCTTTACTGTCATCTTTTTTGTTAGTTTTAATTTGTTTTTTTTCAATTCTTATTTCTTTAAACATATATCTTATATAATCCCATAATATCAATTAGTCAACCCCTTTTTTATTTTTATTTCTATTGACTTGTATTTAAATATATTGTTATATTGTCCCATAATAACAATTAATAAAAAGGTGTAAATATGAAACTAAATAAACTAATACAAAAAATAAATAAAGAAATGGCACCCCCCGAAGGGTGGACGCCCGAAGCCAAAGAAGGCGCAAAAATTGCAGGGTCAATTGGCTTAAGTCTTGACGACCTGGACGACAGTGGAGATATGGCCGAAGAGTTAGAAAAAATTATGAATCCAGATAGTGATTTATATAATTAACCAACCAATAGGATAACATGAAATATATAATAATAAATAAATGGCAACTAAAAGGTGTTAAACCTCAATACTATTTAAGAGAAGTAATTGAAGACCTTGACACAGCTAACAAAAAATTAAAAGCTCATAGAATTATTGAAAGCGCCGAAGAGCATAGTTTTTACATCGTCCCGTTTGACGAAAGCGTTCTTTTATTAGATAAACAAGTTGCGTAAATTTGACTATTTTGGTTTTACTGTATATACAAGTGTACGGTGAAACCAGAACAAAAATTATATCATTTATTCAAAAAAAACTGTCCTGAAATACTGATTACACGGCTTGAATTATATTCCGCGCCAGGTGTCAGTGATTTACTATTATATAATAAGCTCAACGGTTTTTCTTTATTAGAGCTTAAAATACAAACAGGCAATAAAATTAAATTTAGCCCACACCAGATACTATTCCACACCACCAGAAATAAACGTAATTATATTCTAGTTCAAACCGCAAGCGGTTCACGGTCAATGGTAAAACTTTACAGCTCTAAAAGTATCCAGGCCCTGGCCCTCGACCCGCGCGACGCCACCCCGCTAGCCGTGAATGATTGGCAAAAAATAGAAAAAATTTTAATCAGTTAATCAAACCGAGGCCCGCGCTCAACCGCACCTGGACGCCCTCAACAGCCCTCAACAGCCCTCAACAGCACCCAACAGCACCCAACCACAACGGCCCGCGCTCCATGTTTCACGTGTCAATGTGGCATAACCGCGCACCGCTATATGTTGTGTCAATGTGGCATAATGACGCGCGATGATTTGTCGCAGGCTTGTGACCTTCGGGCCCACCCACCCATTTAAAAAATAAAAAACACGGCTCGCGCACAGGTTGTGCTTGTGACCTACGGGCCCACTCCCCCCCAAAAATGAAAAAAATTAAGATAAAAAAAGGGGGCTAAAAAGCCCCCTTTAAATTGGTTATCGGATCTCGGGATCGTCCGAAATACGATTTTCTTGCGCCCAATAATCACGGTTGTCTTGTTTGTTAGCGTAATAAAAACCCTCTTGCTCTTCCGCAAGTTGCTCAAGCCATATCCATAAAGGCATTGGCAGGCCGTCATTACCATCGATGAAATCTTTAGTTGCCCAAAAATTATCTCGATCTGATATTTTCTTTTTGATTTGAGCGACCGTAAACTCTCCGTCGTTACCCTCAAAACAAACTTTTATTTTTTTAAACATATAAAAAGATTATTGCATAATTAAATTAATTTCAAACTACATGTAGTGGTGTGACACTATAACACGGCTTGTTACCTTTGGGCCCACCCTCCCCGTTCCATGTACCATTGCTTGTGGACTCTGGGCCCACCCTCCCTGTACAAAATTAAAAATAAAAAAGGCAAAGAAAAACCCCGCTTCAATTATCTTGAAGCGGGGTTTGTTGTTATTGTTTAGATATAATAGTTAATTTATTATATATAAGGTCGTATCTTTCACTATCTAAACCTACGTCATTCTTATCTAGTTCTTTAGCCCCTAAAGAGCTGTCAGCATACCACTCTTCCAAAGTTTCTAATAAATTGTCAGCGTCTTTTTTTGTTATTTTTACCATTTTTATATTCCTTTTATTAAGATTGTAATTCTTCAAATGATTTAGGTGTAAACCATCTATCACGCTCAATACCTAGCCCCATGCTAACCCGCATTGACGCTAATTCATCTAGGCTAACATAACCTAATTCAGCGTCACCCACATCACATAAGCCAAATGCTATATTGGTGTTAGGGTCAAGCTCGGACAAGTACCACGTACCACGGCCCGTTGGATTGAATAATTTTACCACCGCTTTAAATTCTTTGTATTGCGGGTGCTCATCATTCCAATATTTTTTGTGGTGCTCATGATTTTTTACAAGTTTTTCTTTTTGTGCTTTTGTTAGTAGTTCCATATTATATCTCCTCACTAGGTTGTTTTAATTTGTAGCCTAGGGCTTTGATACAATCAATCACACCAGGTAACAAAGTTTTATTTCCGCTAATGTTAGCAAAAATTTTAGCTTTATCACAAACGGGATAAACATATTCATTACCCCAATTTGATTTTCTTTTTACTATTATTGTTTTTTCATCTGTCATACATAGACAATATATAGTTCACCATGTAATTCAATATATATATTATATTATCCCATACGCAATATGTCGCACCACTGCTTGTGAACTTTGGGCCCACCCTCCTATAACATGCTTGTGACCTCTGGGCCCACCCTCCTATAAAAAAAATAAAATGTAGTTTAGAATTATTCTAATGTAGATTTTAGGTAAAGAAAAACCCCGCTCCAAGTATCTCGGAGCGGGGTGAGTTGGTTAGCTGATTACTTTCCAAGTCACAGAACTTTCAAAATTATTATAAGGAACAAACCCTTCTGTTTTATTTTGAAATACTACTTCATCTCTTATGAAGGCTTTTAATTGGTCAGCGCCTTCCTCTTGGTCTTTAAAAGCCTTACCCGTATCATCAGCGTATTGGTGGTCAGCTTCTATTTTTTTCTTATCGATTGTGAATGTTAAAGTTTCGTTACTCATTATTTTTGCTCCTTGTTTAGTTTTTCTATTTCAGTAAATGCCATTTGTGTAGCGTCTCCAAATGTCATTTGATTATTCAAACCGATTGAATTTATTTTACCATTAGATTTATTTTCTAATAATAAAAGCCATCTTCTCGACCCGATGTCATCGCTGTAGGTAGTTTCACAACTGAACCAATAACCTTGATAACTATTCTTCATATTGCCTCCGATTTAGTTACTAGAGAATACCCTAGTTTTTTTATTAATTTAATATCATCAGCAAGCAAAGTCTTTTGACCTGTCAACGCTGTTAATATTTGCGACTTACTACACTTGGGGTAGATACGCTCTACCCCAAATACATTTTTCTTCTCTACGATTAGTTGCATTATTTCTCTTCCCTTTTTTCTAGTTCAACTCTGTAATCAAAATCTTTTGAAGCAAGTTCAACTATTCTTGATTGTAGTTCTTTATATTCATCACGAGGCATTAGGTCACTTAAAGAACTAACAGTGCAGTCCTTCCATCTCTTAACCCATTGGTCTTCAGTGTTAACCACCTCCTTACCAAACATATTATAAGTATTAATTGTTTTCATTTTTATATTTCCTTTTTTTATTTTCATATCACTTACTGTACCAGTTAACTTGTAGTACTAAAGAACATTCGTATAATATCCCAAGCGATGCGACAACTTTGACCAGTGTGATATCTTTACTACACTCCGAAAACGCATACCCACATCTTGTGTCGATGCGACATCTTCGCTACTAGATGTAGTGGTGCGACAATATGTCGCAGTCAGCTCGTGCCCTACGGGCCCACCCTCCGCACACACACACAAACAAAGTCGAGGGGTCCCTAGACCTTTGAGTGTAACTATGATATAAACACCCCCTACACCCCTTTTCGTGGGGTCTAGCAAATTATTTAGTCTATATAGTTGGTTTTAGACAAAGACATGCTATAAAATACAAACGAAAAAAAAAACTAATAAAAACAGAGTCTGAAAAAATTCTGCAAAAAATTTATATGGATGAAGAGAAGTTAAATAGATTACCCCCGGACGTTAAGAAACAATTCTTAAAGTATGCAATAAAACTATCTGAAAAAAAACAGAAGACTAAAGTCCACGATGACTTCTTAACTTTTGTAAAACATGTCTGGCCTGAATTTATAGAAGGTAAACATCACAAAGAAATTGCAAAAAAATTTAATGATATTGCAAATGGCAAAATAAAAAGACTCATTATTAATATGCCACCTAGACACACAAAATCGGAATTTGCATCTTTTCTATTACCTGCCTGGATGGTGGGACGAAGACCTAATTTAAAAATTATACAATCCACGCACACCACTGAACTTGCAATAAGATTTGGTCGTAAGGCAAAGACTCTTATGGACTCTCCAGAATATAAACAAGTATTCGAGACAAGACTCCGAGAGGACAGTCAAGCCGCGGGCAAATGGGAGACGGCACAAGGTGGAGAATATTATGCAGCGGGTGTCGGATCAGCGATCACGGGTCGTGGAGCGGACTTATTGATTATTGATGATCCTCACTCGGAGCAAGATGCGTTGAACATGTCATCCATGGAACGTGCTTATGAATGGTATACATCCGGACCACGTCAAAGACTTCAACCAGGTGGAACTATTGTAGTCGTTATGACTAGATGGAATATGAAAGATCTAACAGGGATGTTATTAAAACATCAAAAAGAATTAAAATCAGATAAATGGGAACTTATAGAATTTCCTGCAATCCTTCCATCAGGTAAATCAGTTTGGCCAGAGTATTGGAAGTTAGAAGAATTAGAAGGAGTTAAGGCCAGTTTAAGTGTTGGTAAGTGGAACGCGCAATGGATGCAAAACCCAACTTCTGAAGAAGGCTCTTTAATCAAAAGGGAATGGTGGCGGAAATGGGACCGGGATTATATTCCAAAACTACAACATGTCATACAATCTTATGATACTGCTTTTCTTAAAAAAGAATCTGCCGATTACTCTGCAATCACTACTTGGGGTGTATTTCAAGAAAATCCTGACTCTGCTCCTAATTTAATTTTATTGGACGCCGTCAAGGAACGACTCGAATTTCCAGAACTTCGTAAAAAAGCCAAGGAACAATATGACTATTGGAAACCTGAAACAGTTATCATCGAGGCTAAAGCAAGTGGACTACCCTTAACTTATGAGTTGCGTAAGATGGGGATACCTGTTATAAACTTCACTCCTAGTAAAGGTAATGATAAACATGCTAGGGTAAACGCCTGTTCACCTCTATTTGAGTCTGGACAAATTTGGGCGCCAGATGAAAAATTCGCTGATGAGGTGATTGAAGAATGTGCATCATTTCCTTATGGAGATCATGATGATTTGGTGGATAGCACAACACAAGCGGTAATGCGATTTCGTCAAGGTGGTTTTATTGGTCACCCTGAAGATGAAAAAGACGAAGTTTCAATGCCACATAACAGGACTTATTATTAACTATGCCAGCATTAGCAATACCTATCCTAATACCTTTTGCAGAAGCAGCAGGAATAACTATTAATGCAGTAGCATCTGCAGCAGGATTAGATTTACTCTCAAAAAAAGTTGAAGAATACATAGAAGACAATCCAGAACAATCTCAAAAAATTTTCGCAATGATTATGCCCGAACAAGGTCTGGCTAATATTCTTAAAAATAAATCATCTGAAGGTGATGAAGAAGTTAGTGAAGAAGAACTTGGGGAAATAGAAACACCAAAATTAACTGGTAAAGAAAAAGGTAAAGCAATGGCAGATACTGCCAATAGTGAAACAGGAAATTATTCTGATCCAAATGCAAGTGATGGTTACGCAAGTAAAAGAGGACGAATGATTAAAAAAGCTGAAGACTTGGGTTTGGCAAATCCGGACCTAAAAGATAATTACAAACCATCAGGTTATACAGGTTGGAAAAAGTTTGCAAATAAATATAAAAAGAAATACGCGGACGGCGGAATTGCATCTATGATGCAACCTAAAAGAGCAGGATATGCTATGGGAGGAATGCTTTCTAATCTTATAACAAGTAGTCCACAAATTCTTTCACAAGTAAATTCAAATTCACAAAACAATTCTAATTGGTGGGATACATTAGATGCACAAGGTATGAATGTTTATAACTCTATGAAACGAGGTGGACATGATGATGTAACTATTCAAGGTCAATTAGCAATGTTGGGTTACTATGATCCTAATACTACACCACCGGATTCAACACCAGATATACCTGTAGTATCTCCTCGTAATATTATTAATAATGGAGGCAATGACAAGGGTGGAATTACTGCAGCTAGACCAGGTTTAGGATACAAAGGACCAGGATCAACAGTAAGTGGAAATTTTAATATAGAAGACATTGGTGAAGGAACAGTTGATAGTGATGATTTAAGTTTTGGTCTTTCACTTAAAGAAGGAATTTTTGGTTTACAAAGAATGCTTGGAAATATACCAACTCCATTAAATTTAGCTTTAAAAGCAGCAAATAAATTTAAAAATTATAGAGCAGATAAAAAAGCTGAAGCACAAGTTGCTCAAGCCGCAGCAGAAGAAGCCGCAGCAGCAAATAGAGCAGAAGCAAATAGGATTTCAAACAGATTAGCAAATGAATATTCAGCTCAACAACAAAGAGATGGTAGAGATTTTTCTGTAAGTGGTCCAGATACATCGGCCAACCCAACAGGTAAAAGTAATCAAGCTAGTTCCGAAAGAGGTTACTCATTACATGGAAAAAAAGGTGGATTTGTACCAACTGGTCTAGCTACAATGTTTAGGAGAAAAAGATAATGGATATTAAATACAACGAAATCATAGGTGCATTTGTAAATACGGCAAATGATGAAAAAGTAACCCAAGCTGAACTATTGGAATGGGCTGCTGAAAACCCAATGCCTTTAGATGAACCTAAAAAACAAGATCCTCAAATGCTCAATGAAGTAATTGAAAGTTTGACAGTTAAACAAACACCTGATAGTACTTCTGTCGAAGAAGGTGTTAAATCAATAACAGAGAAGGTATAGAATAGCTCATGGCTACAATAGATAAATCATTACCCAATACAAAAACAGAAATTGAAATTCCTGGTGAAGAAGTAATTGTTGAAGAGCAACAAGAGATTATTGAAAGACAACAGGCCGGAGAACCTGAAATTGAAATGAATGATGATGGTGGAGCAACCGTTAATTTTGATCCATCACAAGTTAATCCAGAAGGTGGCGAAGACCACTTTGAAAATTTAGCAGACTTTTTAGAAGACAACGTTTTAGATCCATTGGCATCCGAGTTAATGGAAAAGTATACTAATTATAAACAATCAAGACAAGAATGGGCAGACAGTTATAGAGAAGGTTTAAATCTTTTAGGATTTAAATACGTAACTAAAACAGAACCCTTTAGAGGAGCAAGTTCAGTAACTCACCCAGTTCTTGCAGAAGCCGTTACACAATTTCAAGCACAAGCTTATAAAGAACTGTTGCCCGCGGATGGTCCAGTTAGAACTCAAATCATGGGAGATGCGAGTGTTGCTAAAGAAGAACAATCAAAACGTGTTAAAGATTTTATGAATTATCAAATCATGGATCAGATGAAAGAGTATGAACCTGAATTTGATCAAATGTTATTCTATTTACCATTGTCGGGTTCAACGTTTAAAAAAGTTTATTATGATGATTTATTAGGTAGAGCAGTATCTAAATTTATTCCTGCTGAAGATTTAGTAGTACCTTATTCTGCTACTTCATTAGAAGATGCGGAAGCTGTAATTCATGTTATTCGTATGTCACCCAATGATTTACGAAAACAACAAATTAATGGTTTCTATAAAGACATTGATTTAGGAGAACCTCCTGTACAAGAAGATAAATTAAAACAAAAAGAATTAGAATTAGAAGGCATTCAACAAAACGGCCAAGAAGACATGTATACAATTTTAGAAATGCATGTTGATGTAGATTTGGAAGGACACGAAGATGTAGATCCTGAAGATGGTGAGCCCACTGGAATTAAATTACCTTATATAATTACAATTGATGAAGCAAACTCAAAAGTTTTATCTATAAGAAGAAACTACGGCGAACAAGATCCTTTAAAAAAGAAAAAAGATTATTTTGTACACTTTAAATTTTTACCTGGTTTAGGTTTTTATGGTTTAGGATTAATTCACATGATTGGTGGTTTGTCACGTACAGCAACAGTTGCTTTAAGACAATTATTAGATGCCGGAACTTTAGCTAACTTACCTGCTGGTTTTAAAACTAGAGGTGTTAGAATGAGAGATGATGCACAACCTTTACAACCTGGAGAATTTAGAGATGTAGATGTACCAGGTGGAAATATTAAAGATCAGTTCATGCAACTCCCTTTTAAAGGACCAGACCAAACTTTACTTCAATTAATGGGAGTAGTAGTTTCAGGAGCACAACGATTCGCGAGCATCGCAGATGCACAAGTAGGCGATATGAATCAAGCCGCGGCTGTTGGTACAACGGTTGCGTTATTGGAGCGTGGATCTAGAGTTATGTCAGCTATTCATAAAAGATTATATGTAGGTTTAAAAAATGAATTTAGATTATTAGCGGGAGTATTTAAAAGTTACTTACCTGCAGAATATCCTTATGACGTACCCGGTGCATCGAGAAATGTTAAAGTAGCAGACTTTGATGACAAGGTAGATATCTTACCTGTTGCTGATCCTAATATTTTTTCTCAAACACAAAGAATTTCGATGGCACAAACTCAATTACAATTAGCGCAATCTAATCCTAAACTACATAATTTATATCAAGCTTATAGATCTATGTATGATGCAATTGGTGTAAAAAATGTAAATGCAATTTTACCTCCTCCTGAAACACCTACACCAATGGATCCAAGTTTAGAACATATTTTATCAATTAGTGGTAAACCTTTTCAAGCGTATCCAGGTCAAGACCACAAAGCACATATTGATGCTCACTTAAGTTTCATGTCAATCTCTATGGTACAAAATAATCCAATGGCTATGATGGCTTTACAGAAAAATATATTAGAACATATTAGTTTAATGGCTCAAGAACAAATTCAATTAGAATATGTTGAAGAAATGAAAGAATTACAAATGATCCAACAACAATTAGGACCCATGATGCAAAATCCACAAATGATGCAGCAAAATCCACAAGCAATGCAAGCTTCACAAAGGGTTCAACAACTAACTTCTATGATGGAATCTAGAAAAGCAGTTCTAATCGCGGAAATGACAATGGACTATGCTAAAGAAGAAGACAAAATTAGTAGCGAAGTAGGTGGTGATCCATTACTTAAACTAAAATCAAGAGAATTAGACATAAAAGCTAAAAATGATCAAGAACAAGCTATGAATAGAGAATCAAGACTTGATTTAGACACAATGAAAGCTATGATGAATGACCAACAACACGATGAAAAGCTAGAACAGAACGAAGATTTAGCTGAATTACGTGCGGGGGTTTCACTTACTAAACAAACAATGTCAAATCAAAGTAAAAGACAAGATTTTGGTAGGAATTTTAAGAAAAATTAAGTATAATAATCTAAAAGGAGATAAATATGGATAAAGATTGGCAAAGAGGCTCTAAATTTATGAATGACGACGTCAAGATTGAAAAAGAACTTGGTTGTGGTCATGATGGTTATCAAACAGGCGGTAAAACTATTGAAATGACTAGTGATACTGAATCACAGACTGTGACTGTTAAAGGAACTAAAAGAATGAGAGCTGACAAGAAACCTGTAAAAGCTACCTGGTATTAATATGTGGTTATCGGCAATTAAATTAGCCGTTTCTGCAGGAAGTCACATTTACAAAAATAAGCAACAGACAAAAATGCTTATGTCAGATGCTGCTATGAAACATGCTCAAAAAATGAGTACTGGAGAATTAGAGTATTCAGGAAAATTACTAGAAGCTAGACAATCAGACTGGAAAGACGAATTTATTTTGGTTTTACTTTCAATCCCTATAGTAATGTTAGGCTATTCTGTATGGTCAGATAATCCTGTACATATGGAGAAAATGGAGTTATTCTTTTTTCACTTTGGAAATTTACCTTTTTGGTATCAAACAATTTTTGTAGGAGTTATTGCATCCGTCTATGGACTTAAAGCAACAGATCTTATAAAAAGAAAATAATAATGGAAAAACTAAAATCATTTATTAGTTGGCCAATAGAAATTGGTAGAACTATATTTACTAAACTTGTAGATAAAATCTTTGGTAAAAGATGTTTGTGTCCTGATGACATGATGAGAAAACATCAACCCATGAGATGTAAACTATGTGGTAAAATTAATGCCTAAAACTGCCGCATGGCAAAGAAAAGAAGGCAAAGCTAAATCAGGTGGATTGAATGCTAAAGGTAGAGCAAGTTATACAAAAGGTACTTTAAAAGCACCTAGCAAAGTAGTAGGCAATAAAAGAAGAGCTTCGTTTTGTGCAAGAATGGGTGGAATGAAAAAAAAACTTACTTCTGCTAAAACAGCAAGAGATCCTAATTCAAGAATTAATAAATCATTAAGAGCGTGGAACTGTTAATGAGAGATACTAAAGCTATTGAAGCTTTTTTAAAAGAAAATTACAAAAAGATAAAACAGATGAGTTTATTTAGATACTTGAAAAAAGAAGTAGAAACAGGGGCTAGCGGAACTCAAAATTATGTGATAAAAAAAGGACCCAATAAAGATAAAATAGCAAAAAAATAGGAGAAGAGAATGGACGAAATAGTAATAGTAAGCAAAACACAAAAAGCGTTACAACAAAGACTACAAGATATAGGCGATGTTCTTTTAGCTGGAGGGGTTGACACAATGGAAAAATACCGCTATCTAGTAGGACAAGCACACGGAATACAATTAACATTACAGGATATCTCTAACCTGCTAAATCCAAAGGAGCAAAAAAATGAGCAAGGAAACGTTATCGACATTAAAAAAGGAAGCGCCGAAGATTAAATTCGGTCTTCAAGACAAATACGAAGAAGAGAATAAAAATTTAGCCCCAGAACAGGAACCCTTAACTCCAGAAAATATTGGAAGTGAAACGGTTGATGAGTTACCAACTCCATCTGGATATAGACTTTTAGTTTTACCTTTCACCCCAAAAAATAAATCAGCGGGTGGAATTATATTTTCTCAAGAATCATTAGACAAAGCAAGAATAGCTACAACCTGTGGTTATGTTCTAAAGATGGGAGATTTAGCATACAAGGATAAAGATAAGTTTGGAGAGCCTTGGTGTAAAAAAGGAGATTGGGTTATTTTTGCTCGCTATGCGGGTTCGAGATTACCAATTGAAGGTGGTGAAGTGAGAATACTTAACGATGATGAAGTTTTGGGAACTGTTAAAGATCCTGAATCTGTTCTTCATTTAATTTAACAACATAGGAAAAACTATGCCAGAAGATATAAGAGCATCAGAAGAGTTAATTGACGTAGGCGAAACAGTCGGCGCAGATATTAATTTTGATGAAAAAGGCGATGCGGTAAAACAAGAAGAAATAAAAGAAGACATTGAAGTTGAAGAGATAATTGAAGAAACTAAAACTGAACCTCTTGAAACTAAAAAAGAAGAAAAAGATGAGTTAAAAGATTACAGTGAAGGCGTTCAAAAACGTATTGCTAAACTAACTCGTAAAATGAGAGAAGCGGAAAGACAGAGAGAAGAAGCTGTTACATATGCTCAATCAGTTACACAGCAAAAAAATCAAGCAGAAAATAGATTGTCTAAATTAGATAAATCTTATGTTTCTGAATTTGAAAGCAGAGTTACAACTAGTTTAGCAGCAGCTAAATTAGCTTTAAGAAATGCTATTGAATCTCAAAACGTAGATGCACAAATTGCAGCACAAGAACAGTTAGCTAATCTATCTGTAGAAAATGCTAGATTAAGATCTATGAAAGTTGTTGAAATAGACGAGCCTAGACAAAAAGAAGTTAGGGTTAATCCTCAACAACGACCTACTACACCACAATCAGACCCTAGGGCTGAAGAATGGGCTAGTAAGAATGGTTGGTTTGGAAATGACACTGCTATGACTTATACAGCTTTTGATATACATAAAAAGCTTGTAGAAGAAGAAGGATATGACCCAAAATCTGATGAATATTATGAGGAAGTTGATACAAGAATAAGAGTTGAATTCCCCCATAAATTTGATAAGATAATAAGTAATACTACAGAAAGAGCAAAACCTGCTCAATCCGTAGCTTCAGCATCACGTTCGGCTCAATCAGGACGCAGCAAAAAAACTGTGAAACTCTCGCCATCACAGGTAGCAATAGCTAAAAGATTAGGCGTGCCATTAGAAGACTATGCGAAACAATTAAACAATATCACGGAAGGACAATAAGCATATGGACAATGAAACAATAAAAACTTCTCGTGCGAGTCAAACAAGAACAAAGGTCGAAGCACCTAAAACTTGGACTCCACCCAACTCACTTGATGCACCACCTGCGCCCGAAGGGTTCAGACATAGATGGATTAGAGTAGAAATTCTTGGTCAAGACGATACTAAAAATTTATCGGCTAGGTTAAGAGAAGGATGGGAGTTAGTGAGAGCTGACGAATATCCAGATTCTGCATACCCAACTATGGATCAAAAATCAGGAAAATATTCCGGTGTCATAGGTGTAGGAGGCCTTGTGCTAGCAAGGATACCCGAAGGAATCGCAAAATCTCGAGAACAGTATTTTCAAAAACTTACTAAAGAACGAGACGAAGCAGTAAACAACGATTTGCTTAAGGAACAGCACCCAAGTATGCCAATCAATCAAGAGAGGCAGACTCGTGTAACTTTTGGTGGTTCAAAGAAAAGCTAATTTTTTAGTAATTCCTACCCAACAAAATAAATTAACTAGTATGAAGTCCATGTGGACTTTGTACATACATTAAAAGGAAACAAATACTATGGCAAATGCAAGTACAGTAGGATTTGGACTTAAGGCGATCAATACAGTTGGACAAACTCCAGCTACTTCTGGTCAAGCGGAGTACAAAATCCAAACGGCACCAGGCGTAGCATCTAATAAAGGTGATCCAATGTCTACACAAGATGCAGGCAATCAGGGTTATCAACAAGATGCTGGCTTTACACTAACAGATGATGGCGGAGCAGGAGCAGCAGCATGGGCAAATAATGCCGATGCACTTCTAACCGGCGTGTTCAACGGAGCATTCTTTGTAGACGCTTCGGGAAAACCAACTTTCAGCAATAACATTGTTGCAGGTCAAACTACATCTGTTGATTATAACACTGGAACAAATGAAATTTCAGCGTTTATAATGAACAACCCGTTCCAACAATATGTAATAAAAGCGGATGCAGCTGTTGCACAAACCTTAATCGGTGGTGCTAGCAACTTCAACACTTTAAACTACACAGCTACAGACAATAAAAGTGGGCAATCAATTGCTAAACTTAATATTGCTTCTGCGGCAGCAACTGGAATGTTTAAATTAATTGGTTACGCTAACGATCTAGAGAACAAAGATTTCACTGTTGCAGGTGGAAATGTTGTTGTTGCGATTGCTGGTGGAGCTGGTTTATACGCATAATCAATCTAAATAGGAGATAAGAAAACATGGCAATATCAAGAGCACAACTAGTTAAAGAACTAGAGCCAGGTCTAAATGCACTATTTGGACTTGAATACAAACAATACGCAGATGAAACAAAAGAGATATTTGATACGGAATCTTCAGACAGAGCGTTTGAAGAAGAAGTGATGCTATCTGGTTTCGGAAATGCAGCAGTTAAACCTGAAGGCCAAGGCATTCAGTTTGACGACGCACAAGAAACTTTCACTGCAAGATACACTAACGAAACGATCGCGCTAGCGTTCGCAATCACTGAAGAAGCGATTGAGGACAATTTGTATGACAGACTTGCGTCTAGATATACAAAAGCCCTAGCAAGATCTATGGCGTCTACTAAAAATGTAAAAGGTGCGGCAGTATTGAACAATGCGTTCACTGCAGCTTTTGCAGGTGGTGACGGAGTAGAACTTTGTTCTGCTGTTCACCCTACTTTAGCAGGAACTTTCTCTAATGAACCAGCAACAGCTGCGGATTTAAATGAAACTTCTCTAGAACAAGCTATAATTGACATTTCTGCTTTCACAGATGAAAGAGGTTTGAAAATTGCTGCGAGAGGAATGAAAATGATCATTCCACCTCAATTGCAATTCACAGCTGACAGATTGTTAAATACAGCAGGTAGAACAGGAACTGCAGATAATGATATCAATGCAATCAAAAACATGGGAATGATAGCTGGCGGTTATACAGTAAATCATTACCTAACTGACACTGATGCGTGGTTCGTTAAAACTGATGTTCCAAATGGTCTAAAACACTTTAATAGATCGCCTATCAAAACTACTATGGAAGGTGACTTCGATACTGGTAATGTTAGATACAAAGCTAGAGAGAGATACGTTTTTGGTTTCTCTGACCCTAGAGGAATCTACGGATCTCCAGGAGCATAGTAAATAATTTAAAGGGCCGCCTAAAAACGGCCCTTTTTTAACTATAATAAGGTGTGAAAATGAAAAAAACTTCCATAAATATCTGGGCTTACAACCATCATGCAAAATTTAATATAGAGCATGTTGAAGATACTGCTGAATCTGTAGAAAAAGCGGTACTTGACAAGTTGGGAGAAAACAGTATAGTGTGGGAGAATCTCGGAAACAACTATAATAACGGGGTTAGTCGAATAACTTATGAGGAGGTTATAGATGATACAAGACCTATACAAACAAAAAAGGTCCTTGGAGTTGAAGTGGCAACAGGAGCATTTGGATAATAACAGATATACTCTTGACATGGTTAGGATAGATGACACGATTAAAAAGGTCATTACTAACATAAAGCTTGAAGAAGCTAGAATTGCTCACTTACAAAACAGAGTAGAAGACTCTGCTCCACAAGTTTCTGTAGCTACTTAAGACATAAAGCTACATCGCTAAAATCGCACTTTTACTACAGGATCTCTTGCACTCTATTCAAAACTAGTGTATAAATTACATACTATACATATATTAATATTTTACATAGACGCGGTATAGTCGACGGCCTAGAGACTATGTAAAATCAACTAGGAGAATAATCATGGCAACAACATCGTTTCAAGGGATCGTAAGATCATATGGCGGACAAGACAAATCATCTGGAGCAACTCCAAGTGTATTACTTTTATCAGAAGTAATTTCATTCAATGCAGCAGCAACAGCTGTTTCTTTAACACCAGTTAGAATTGGTACAAGTGCTACAACAGGTTTAACTTTTGTTTTACCAGCAGGCGCTATACCCGTTTCATTTTCAGTAGTGGCAGCATCAGTAGGTGCAGGTTCTACAGTTGATATAGGAACTACAGCTGATGTAGATGGCTTCTTTAATGAAGTAGCTTCTATTACAAAAGGAACTCTTGCAGGTGCAGATGGCGCTTTAGTTATTCCAGCAGGTATTCCAGCTAATGCTACAGTAGCGGCTTCAGTAGGCGCAACTGCAGGTACAGGAACTGTTACAGGTGTATTTACTTATACTGTCGTAGACAATGCTAAAGCAGGCGAAGGACAACCTGAATTAGTATAATAAATAATTAATTAGTGTGGGCTTCGGCCCACATTTAAAAATTTAAAGGAGAAAAACATGGGCGCATCATTTTCAAGTGATCAAACAACATTAAATTTAGCAGTAATAGGTACAGATACTTTATCAAGAGTAAATAGAGCTAGAATTACTTCTATCCAAGGATATGGAGTAGCAGCTTCTACTTTACTTTTATACGATGCAGTAAATGCAGGAGCAGCGGCAGCGGGAAATTTAGTAGCAACTTATAAATTCGGAACTGAAGGATTAGAAGTTTATGTTCCAGGTTCAGGTATTTTATTTAAAGATGGAATTGTTTACAATTTAGCCGGAGCAGGTGGAAGTGTTACTTTAACTATCACTGGCGCGTAGGATTTATAAATGGCGACTATAACTTATACAGTCACCGTTGCCACTGGCCAGAATGCTTTTGGTGCCGGTACCGATAAATTTTTCATTAATGGTGAGGTAAGTCCTGTTCTATATTTACAGGAAGGTAATACTTATATTTTTGATACTTCGGATTCTACAAATACTTCTAATCAACTTTTATTTTCATCAACTAAAGATGGAACAAATAATGCAGGTGCTAATTATACCAATGGTGTAACTATTACAGGAACTGCTGGAACAGCGGGTGCGAAGGCTACTATTATCGTCGCTCCAGTAAGAACAGTAGGCGCTCCGGTATTATTTTATTACTCTGCGACGACCGCGGGCATGGGTAACACAGCACAAACAGTTGAACCTACTTCTGAAACAAATCAATTTAATCCACAAATAGATGATATTATAGAAGAAGCTTATGAAAGAACAGGTACTTTAGGAACTAGAACTGGTTATCAATTAAGATCAGCAAGACGTTCTCTTAATATTATGTTTCAAGAATGGGGTAATAGAGGAGTTCATTTATGGAAAGTAAAACTTGCAAAAATACCTTTAATACAAGGACAGGCAGAATATAGTTATGCAGCAGATACTGTAAATTTTCCAAATGATGTAAGTTCAGTATTAGAAGCTTTTTATAGAAATAATTCTACGCCAACAGCCCCCCAAGATATTTCATTAACTCAAATTAGTAGATCTATTTATAATGCAACTCCTAATAAATTAACTCAAGGAACACCTTCACAATATTATGTAGATAGAAAAATAAAACCAAGTGTTTTTTTATATGCAACACCTAATTCAACTGTATCCAGTACAACTACTCCAGCTAACTTTCAATTTTGTTTTTATTATTTAGCAAAGATTCAAGATGTAGGAGCTTACACAAATACAGCAGATGTAGTAAATAGATTTTATCCATGCATGATGTCGGGTCTTGCATATTATTTAAGTCAAAAAGTTTCTCCAGAAAGATCTGCAGAACTTGAGAGAAGATATGAGAGTGAAATGTTAAGAGCATTAGATGCCGATAACCAAGGAACAGCTACATTTATTTCACCACAAACTTTTTACGGTGATGGGATACTAGGATAATGGGAGTTTTTGCAAGAGGTAAACAAGCATTATCAATTTCAGATAGATCTGGATTAAGATTTCCATATACTGAAATGGTTAGAGAATGGAATGGGTCTTTAGTTCATTATTCAGAGTATGAAGCAAAGCAACCACAATTAACTCCAAGACCTGTTGGATCAGATCCACAGGCTTTACAAAATCCAAGAGTAGAAGGAGATGATACTCCACAATTAATTTTATTAGGTAATGATCCTTTCGAGGTTATTATTTATGGTGGTAATACTTATGTTAATGTTTATTCTAGAGATCATCAAAGATCAGCAGATTCTGTTGTAAGATTAAGAGGATTTCCTCAAGTTACAGGAGCAGGATCAGGTGGAGCTAGTACTCCTAATTTACAATCTTACGCTCCTATCCCTACAATATCTGGAGTAACTGATATAGATTCAGCAGCTGGTTTTACAATTCAATTAGGAAAAATAGATGCTGCCGGAGTTATTACAAATTCAACTACTACAGATTCTTTAACAAATCCAATTAGTTATTTTTATTTTCAAAGTACTATCAATGCAACATCATCTGGTGTACAAGGTGGTGGATCAGGAAGTTCAGCAGGACCCGTAACATTAAAGGCATTATAATATGGCATATAGTTTAAGCGATTTACAAACAGATATTAGAGGCTACACAGAAGTAGGAGATAATGTTTTTACAGATGCAGTTTTAAAAAATATTATTATCAATGCAGAAAATACAATATCAAGAGCAATTGATACAGATCAAGATAGATTTTATGCAACATCAAGTTTAATTATAGGTAATAGATATGTAACTATTCCAAGTGATTTAAGAGCTATAAGATATGTTCAATTAACAGATTCAAATGGAAGTCAGTTTTTTTTAGAACAAAGAGATACTTCTTTTATGGCAGAATTCTATGCAGAACCGGGAACAGCTGCTGTAGATATACCTAGATATTATGGTAATTGGGATGAAGAATTTTGGTTAGTGGCTCCTACACCTGATAAAACATACCAAATTACACTTTCTTATAATAAACAACCTACTAGTATTACTGTTGATACAGCGGGTACTTATATATCTAATAAATACCAAGATTTGCTTTTATATGCGTGTTTAGTAAATGCATATGGGTACTTGAAAGGTCCACAGGATATGATACAATATTACAAAGGGCAATATACAGAAGCTCTTGAAACGTATGGAGTCGAACAAATTGGCTACAGACGCAGAGACGATTATCAAGATGGAGTTCTTCGTACTCAACTAAATTCAAAACCACCATCAAATAATAATAATTAGGAGAAAATAAACATGGCAAATATAATACCTTTTTCATTTAGAGGAGCACTTTTTTCAGGACAACATGATTTAGCTTCAGGTGGAAATACTTTTAAACTATCAATGTATACGGCTAACCCTTATACAACTTCAAGTACAGTTTATGTAGCAACTTATGAAGTAAGTACAGGTGGTAGTTCTAACTATTCTATTAAAACTTTAGCAAACCAAGCAGTGGCAAGTACAACGGCCGTCGCTTCAGTAGACTTTGACAACGTAACTTGGACTTCAGCAACTTTCACTGCAGCTTTTGCTGCAATTTATAATAGTACAACAGTTGATGGATTAGCAAATAGACTAGTAGTAGTTTTAGATTTTGGTGGCGACAAAACGGCAACAAATGGTGATTTCACTATCGCGTTCCCCGATGCAGCAACACCGGCTAATGCTATCATAAGTATGGCTTAAGGAAAAAATTATGGCTTTAGTTATAGACAACAGAGTAAAAGAAACAAGTACAACAGGTGGAACTGGCACATTAAATTTAGCTGGAGCACAAGTTGGCTTTACTACTTTTGTAGCAGGAATAGGAGATACTAATACAACGTATTATACTATTTTTGAACAAGGAACTGCGAACTATGAAATTGGAATAGGAACAGTTACAGACGCTGCTACAGATACTTTGGCTAGAACTACAGTATTAGATAATTCTTTAGGTACTACCGCAAAAATTAATTTTGGAGCAGGGAATACATTAGATGTATTCTGTACGTTACCAGCAAGTAAGGCAATTTATTTAGATGCTGACGGTATTCCCGTTGGTGCAGCGGGCGCAGGTTTTTCTGTTGCCATGTCGATCGCCCTTTAGCCATGATGAGAGAATTAATACAAAATTTAAAAGAAAAAAAATGTACAAATTGCAAAGATATGAAAGATTTAAATAAATTTTATTTTAGAATAAATAAAAAAACAAAAACAAAATACTATCAAGCTTCTTGTATGGACTGTCAAAATCTGTATGATTATAAAACAGACAAAAACCATAAACTTAAAAAAGCTTATGGTATTACGTTAGATGACTATAACAAATTATTATCTAAACAAAAAAATAAATGTTCTATTTGTAAAATTGATAATAATGGTAAATATAGAAACAAAACAAGAGCTTTTGCTGTAGATCACTGTCATAATACCAATAAAATTAGAGGTTTATTATGTAGTGATTGTAATGTTGCACTAGGTCTGTTAAAAGATAATACTAAATATTTAGAATCTGCTATTAAGTATTTAAACAAATTAAAAAACTAAAATATAAGGAAACAATATGGCACAAAATTTCGCATCAGCAACAGCTCAACTAGGAACAGGAACTACAGCATTGTATACTAATACAACTTCAAGTCCTACTTCAGCAGACGCTATTATAGGTATTAGAATTGCTAACATTTTAGCAACTGCAATTACGATTTCAGTTTGGTTATCTCCAACAGGAGCAGGAACAGTTTATATTGCAAAAGATTTAAGTATACCCCCTAACAGTTCAGTAGAATTAGTTCAAGGTGGAGCAAAATTTGTATTAAATGATACAGATGTATTAAATGCAAATTCAAGTGATGCTACGTCTTCCGATGTAGTAGTAAGTGTAGTTAAAGCAATAAGTACAACAAGTTAGGTTTTTATAAATGAGTTACTATAATGAAATATATATAGGTAATAAACCAGGTGCAGAGCAAATTTATACTCATGCGGAAGTTATTGATAATAAAAATATAGTTATAGAATCTGCGGTTCTCGCTGGACCAGTCACTTTCCCCAATGTAATCACAGTAACCGGAACGTTGGTAATTGTCTAATGAGCAAAATAGAAGTAAATGCAATTGAACCACAATGCGGAACTGATTTAACAGTTGGTGCAAGTGGTGATACTATTACTTTTCCAACTGGAACTACTGTTGTAAATAATGGTACGCAAACAGGATTCGGTAGAACAGGAACTGTAAATTGGGATACAACTCCAAAAACTGCAACTTTTTCAGCAGTAAATGGTAATGGATATTTTGTTAATACAACAGCAGGAGTAATAACAGTTAATCTACCAGCAGGTGTCGCAGGTAATATTATATCAGTAGCCGATTATGCAGCAACTTGGCAAACTAATAATGTCACAGTTACTCCAAATGGAACAGATAAAATTGGTTCAATAAATCAAAGTGCAACTTTAAGTACAGAAGGACAATCAGTAACTTTAGTTTATGTAGATGCTACACAAGGTTGGATTAACACAATGGATTCAACTTCTAATGTTAGAGGAATACCTCCCTATATAGCAGCAACAGGTGGTACAATAACAACCGTTTGTACAGATTATAAAGTCCACACATTCACAGGTCCAGGAACATTTACAGTTACAAATGCTGGAACTCCTTCAGGTTCAAATTCAATAGAATATTTAGTAATAGCGGGTGGAGCCGGTGGTGGCGGTGAAGAAGGTGGTGGTGGTGGAGCCGGTGGTTATAGAACTGCTAGTGGACTACCTGTTACAGCACAGGGCTATCCAATTGTGGTAGGTGGTGGTGGAGCGGGGATGACTTCTGCTTCCCCGGCAGCAAATGGGGTTGATTCAAGTGGATTTGCAATTACATCAACAGGTGGTGGATTTGGTGGAGGACAAACTGTTCCATATGTAGGTAGACCTGGTGGATCTGGTGGAGGAGGTCATGGTGATGGAGGTGGTTCTCCTCAAGTAGGTGGAACAGGTAATACTCCCCCCGTAAGTCCTTCTCAAGGTTTTGATGGTGGAGATGGTTCAGGAAGAACAGGAACAACAAATGAAGCTGGCGGTGGTGGTGGTGGAGCTGGAGCTATAGGTAGTAATGGTTCTCCTTCTCCTAATCCTGGAGGAACAGGTGGACCTGGTGGAGCAGGCGCAGTAAGTTCAATTAACGGAACACCAACAACTAGAGCTGGTGGTGGTGGTGGTGCAGCTGCAGCTTCGAGTGGAGTTATTGGAACAGGTGGATCAGGTGGTGGTGGAAATGGAACAAAAGATAATACAACAGCAGTAGCTGGAACAGTTAATACTGGAAGTGGCGGTGGTGGTGGTGGTGGAAACGGCGGAGCTCCTATAGCTTCTGGAGGTGCCGGCGGCTCTGGTATAGTAATAATAAGATACAAATTTCAATAATTATGACAAGTATAATAAAAGTAAACAACGTACAAAACACAGCAGCAGGTAAAAATATTATCAAAGAAGTTGGTAATACAGTTACTATTGGTGCGAGTGGAGATACAGTTGCTTTAGCAGCCGGCGCTTCGCAATCCGGTTTTGGTCAAACATATTCAGCGGTTAGTTGGGATACAACTGCAAAAACAACTACTGTTACAGGTGTAGCAGGAGTAGGTTATTTTATAAATACATCAGGCGGTGCAGTAACAGCTAACTTACCAGCGGGTGTAGCTGGAGATGTTATAGCTTTTGCAGATTATACAAGAACTTTTCAAACAAATAATTTAACAATAACACCTAATGGTTCAGAAAAAGTAGGTGGTGTAGCCGCTAATTTTGTAGCTCAAACTGAAGGTCAATCAATAACTTTAGTTTATGTAGATGCAACAGAAGGTTGGATAAATACAGCTGAATCAACAGGACAAGCAGGATTATTACCAGCTTTTGTTACAGCAACAGGTGGAACAATAACTTGTTCAGGAGATTATAAAATTCATACATTTACAGGTCCGGGAACTTTTACAGTTTGTTCTGTAGGTAATCGTTTAGGATCAGAAACAGTAGATTATATGGTAATAGCTGGTGGTGGTGGTGGTGGACCTTCATCAAGTTCTAATGGTGGTGGTGGTGGTGGAGCTGGTGGTTATAGAGAATCTTCAGGAAGTGCATCAGGTTCATATACCATTGGACTTCCTTCACAAAACTGTGCTGTATCAGCTTTAGCTGTTTCAGCTCAAGGCTATTCAATTATAGTAGGAGGCGGAGGTTCAATAAATACAAATGGTGTAAATTCAGTTTTTAGTACAATAACAAGTACTGGTGGTGGTGCAGGTGGTAGTGGACCAGGAGATGCTGGAAATTCAGGAGGTTCTGGTGGTGGACCTGGAAAAGCAAATCCTTTATCTGGCGGAGCAGGTAATACTCCTCCAGTTAGTCCCTCTCAAGGAAATAATGGTGGAAATAATCCGGGAAGTCCAAATGAATCAAGTCCACAAGTTGGAACAGGTGGTGGTGGAGCAGGTTCAGCAGCTGCAGGCGTTGTTAGTAATACTAGAGGTGGAGCTGGTGCTGTTGGTGCAACTTCATCTATAACAGCTTCACCAGTTAAAAGAGCAGGCGGTGGTGGAGGTGGTGGAGCTGATCCAGGTGGTGGAGGTGGAATATTTCCTCTTTGTGTATCAGGAGCTCCTTCACTTCTTTGTAGAACTGCACAATATGGTTCAGGTAGTGGAGGTATAACTGCTGGTGGTCAAGGTGGTAGTGGAACAGCTAATACTGGTGGAGGAGCTGGTGGCGGTGGTAACAACGGAGATGATGGTGGAACTGGTGGTTCAGGAGTAGTTATTATAAGGTACAAATTTCAATAGGAAAAAATTATGAGTGAAATAAAAGTAAATAAATTAACCCCGCGAACCGCGTGTGGTACAACGACATTAGGGGACAGTGGTGATACATTCACAATTCCCGCAGGTGTAACAATCACGAACAGTGGTACGGCGGCCGGGTTCGGCGCAACCGGTGCAGTGTCTTGGGATACAACTGCAAAGACTGGAGATTTTACAGCAGTAAGTGGTGTAGGTTATTTTGTAAATACAACAAGTGGAGCAATTACAGTAACACTACCAGCGTCACCTAGTGCTGGAGATGTGGTTGCAGTTTCAGATTATGCAGGTACAGCAGATTCAAATAATATTACAATTGGCAGAAACAGTTCAAACATTAACGGAGCAGCGGCAGATTTAACTATTGCACAAGAAAATTCAGCAGTAACTTTAGTATATGTAGATGGAACACAAGGTTGGAAAGCAACAGATACATCTTCTTTAAGTGATATTGAATTAGAACCTGCGTATGTTACAGCAACAGGTGGAACACCAACAACTAGTGGTGATTATAAAATTCATACATTTACAGGATCAGGAACTTTTACAGTTTCAGCAATAGGTAATCCATTAGGTTCAACAACAATTGAATATTTAGTAGTAGCTGGTGGTGGAGCAGGTGGAAGAGATCAAGCAGGTGGTGGTGGAGCAGGTGGTTTAAGAAATAATTTTCCAAGTCCTGCAACTGGAGGACTAGCAGTAACTGCAACAGGATATCCAGTAACAATAGGTGGAGGTGGACCAAGACCTGGTACTAATGGAACATCTGGTGAAAAAGGTTCATCAACAAGTTTTGTAGGTTCAACAACAATTACATCGGCTGGAGGTGGAGGTGGAAGTGGAAATGGTACTCCAGGAGTTTGTACTACAGGTGGATCTGGTGGTGGTGGAGATAGTAATACAGCAGGTGGAGCAGGTAATACACCTCCAGTTAGTCCACCTCAAGGAACAAATGGTGGAACTAGTTCAGGTCCTAATGGAGCTGGTGGTGGAGGTGGGGCTTCAGTTGCTGGCGAATCTGTTCCCGGCGGTCCTGCTGCAGGAAATGGAGGAAATGGTACTGGTTTTCCAACTGCATTTGTAGGTACAAATGGTCAACCTTCAGGTGGTTTACAATATTTTTCAGGTGGTGGTGGAGGTGCAGCTCACGCTGGAGGAAGTCACGGCACAGGTGGTTTAGGTGGTGGTGGTCAAGGTGGTGCAACATCACCTTCTCAACCCACAGGAGCTGGAACAGCCAATACTGGTGGTGCAGGTGGAGGTTGTGGTAATAATATCTTTACTTGTGGCTCTGGCGGTTCAGGAATTGTTATAATAAGATACAAATTCCAAAATTAATATGGTATTTACAACAAACAATAAATAAGATATAAGGAGAATAATTATGGCACATTTTGCAAAACTAGGATCTAACAGTAAAGTTATTCAAGTATTAACTTTGAATAATGGTGATATGCTGAACGCGGACGGCGTTGAGGATGAATCTGTAGGTCAACAATATTTAGAAACTCACAACAACTGGCCAGCACAGATGTGGATTCAAACATCTTACAATACATCTGGTGGAACTCATAGAAATGGTGGAACACCTTTTAGAGGAAATTACGCAGGTATAGGTTATACTTGGGACGAAGATGATAATATCTTTTGGCCTAAAAAACCTCATGCATCTTGGGTAAAACATAATGCATCAGCTTCTTGGAAATCACCAATCGGTGATGCACCAGCATTAACAGAAGAACAGACTTCACAAAATGAAGCAGACACTCATATGTGGTCTTACAATTGGAATGAAACTAATACAACTTGGGACTTGACAGACAGCAAAGCATAAATTAAAAATGGTGGTGGTATGCAGAGACAAGTATTAACAGAACAGAGTTTATTTTACGGCGACATTGATATGCCGAAAGGTTTTGAAATAGACCAAGAAAAACTTACCAACGATATTTTACAATCAACTTTTAACGCTAAAGAATTTCCATTCTCAAGAACTTGGGATATGTTAAACACATATATGAGAGACTTTATTGGTCTTGAACATGGTATCAATTTAGTTAACAAATCAACTTGGGGAAATATCTATAAACCCAATGAGACAACAATTCCTTTATTAAATATTGATCCGGTGGATCTACGTAACTCTCCAGACTTTACTATGCTTTACGGCGTTAAAGTTAAAGATTGTTTTGTTAGAATACATTATGAAGATAACAGACGTAAAGGAAGAAGTTGGGATATAGAACTTAAAAATAATATGTTCATAATGTTTCCATCAACGAATATGTATTACATAACTAATAATCAGAAAGATAGTTTGAATTTTGTACAAACTATAACTTATGAATATATCTAATTATTACTGGTATTTTAAATCAGCGATACCTCCAAAAATCTGTGATGACATTATAAAACATGGATTAACACAAGCAGAAACCATGGCACGAACAGGTGGATACGGTGATAAAGAATTAACTAAAGATCAAGTTAGAGATATGAAAAGAAAAAGAAACTCTGATTTAGTTTGGTTAAATGATACTTGGATTTTTAAAGAATTACATCCTTACATACATGAAGCTAATAAAAATGCAGGATGGAATTTTGAATGGGATAGAAGTGAATCTTGTCAGTTTACAAAATATAAACTCCAGCAGTTTTACGATTGGCACCAGGACAGCTGGGATAAGCCTTATAAAAAAGAAGGTCCAGACAATGGTAAAGTTCGAAAGCTATCTATGACTTGTCAATTAACCGATGGTTCAGAATATGAAGGTGGAGAACTAGAATTTGATTTTAGAAACTATGATCCGCATATGAGAGAAGAAGCTAAACATTTGAAACAAGCAAAAGAAATATTACCTAAAGGATCTATCATTGTGTTTCCATCATTTGTATGGCACCGTGTAAAACCTGTAACTAAAGGAACGAGGTATTCATTGGTGATGTGGAACCTAGGATACCCATTTAAATAATATGCCTTATAAAAATAAACAAGATAAAATAGATTATTTGGAAAAAAATAAAGATAAATTACGTGAAAAATCTAGACAATATTATTTAAATAATATTGAAAAATTTAAAGAAAAAGAAAGACATTATAGAACTAATTCAAAAAGAATAGCCTATAGAATAAAATATAGAGAAGAAAACAAAGATAAGGCTAAAGACTATAAACTAAAAAAAACTTATGGAATATCTTTAAATGATTACAAAAAAATGTTAAAAAAACAAAATTACAAATGTGTACTTTGCAATGAGAAAAAGAAATTATATGTTGACCACGACCATAGTACAGGTGCTGTTAGAGAATTACTTTGCTCTACTTGCAACATAAAATTAGGTTTTTATGAAAAATCTAACAAAATAACATTTGAAATGTATATTAAAAAACACAAAAAAAGAAAGGATGTAAATTAATAATGTATATAAATAATTATTTCAACACAACTATCTGGTCAGAACAAAAACCAGAATTTGTAAAGTCATTAAACAAAGCATCTAATAAATATATCAAAGATGCAAGAACAAGAGAGAAAGCTTTTATTAAAGAGCACGGTGATTTTGGAAGATCGTATCACTCAACACCTCTAACTGCTGATAATGATTTTTTAGATTTTAGAAATTATATTGGTCAAAAATCTTGGGAGTATTTAGATCATCAAGGTTTTGATATGCAGCAATACACAACTATGTTTAGTGAGATGTGGGTACAAGAGTTTGCAAAAAAGGGAGGTGGTAATCATTCAGCGCACGTCCATTGGAATCAACACGTATCAGGTTTTTACTTTTTAAAGTGTAGTGATAAAACATCTATGCCCGTTTTTCATGAACCGCGGACCGGGGCTAGATCTACTAAATTAAAAATGAAAGATCAAAAAGGTGTGTTAGCTGGATCAGAATTGATTCACTTTAAACCTACACCTGGAACGTTAATTATATTTCCAGGATATTTAGAACACGAGTTTAGTGTAGACTTTGGAATAGAACCTTTTAGATTTATACATTGGAATATCCAAGCAGTACCGAAAGAGATGGCTAAAGATGTCGTTTAAAAAAAATAAATACGTAATTATAAAACAAGCAATAGATAAAGATTTAGCTTTATTCTTGTACAATTACTTTCATATGAAAAGACAGGTGTTAGATACCTGTCGTAATGCTAGATTTATATCTCCTTATGAAACATTATTAGGTGAGTATGAAGGAGCTGATAGTCAGATCCCACACACCTATTCAAACTATTCAGATATTGCTATGGAAACTTTAATGTTGAAGTGTCAACCTATTATGGAAAAGACTACAGGATTAAAACTATATCCATCTTATACTTATGCAAGAATTTATAAAAAAGGTGATCAATTAAAAAGACATAAAGATAGATTCAGTTGTGAAATATCTACTACTATGAATTTGGGTGGTGATGATTGGACTATTTATTTAGAGCCATCAGGAAAAGAAGGTATGAAAGGTATTAAGGTAGATTTAAAACCAGGAGATATGTTGGTCTATTCTGGTTGTGAATTAGAACATTGGCGAGAAAAATTTAAAGGCAAAGACTGTGCTCAAGTATTTCTTCATTATAATAATAGAAAAACTCCAGGATCTAAAAATAACATGTTTGACAAACGCCCACATTTAGGTCTTCCATCTTGGTTTAAACGATGATATACCCCTATGATGAAGGCAGTAATCCACCATACCTACTGCCTTCTTTATAAGGATTTTATATGCTACAAAAATTAGGATTCCTACCAGGATTCAATAAACAAGTTACTTCTACCGGCGCTGAGTCTCAATAGACTATACTTGTCTCTAAAATATTGATGTATTTTTTCAATAATTTAGATATAATCACCTTATGGCACTTAAAAAAGTAACTTTTTCACCAGGTTTTAACAAGCAAAGCGTAGCATCCGCTCTTCCAGGACAATGGGTAGATGGTGACTTTGTGCGTTTTAGATATACGGCACCAGAAAAAATAGGTGGCTGGCAACAATTA
>Ga0222711_1000011_pt1 | contig 64360 bp, 90 predicted proteins | sample AntAcemetage1699_FD_179814 | JGI IMG/M metagenome (GOLD analysis project Ga0222711, IMG submission 179814) | Saline water microbial communities from Ace Lake, Antarctica - #1699 | ecosystem: Environmental > Aquatic > Non-marine Saline and Alkaline > Saline | place: Antarctica: Ace Lake...
GACGAAATACTAAGTCCGTTGTCGTTGCCTCGAGAACTGTTGCACACCATAATAGATGAAGCACTGGCATACATGGAACCACGTGCAACTCGAAAACAACGAGCATTAACGGACGTGTTAAAGAATCTAAAAACCAGAGATACATTCACAGCCACACTAAAAGGCAAACAGAGACAGGAACGCATAGACGCAATACGTAAACAGGATATAACAAACATATTGAGCAGAGACACAAGGATACTGGCATGGTGGAACGGTATATAAAATCAAACATCTGTCCTCTGCCGTGGACACATCTGGAAGTGGATGTGAACGGGGGAGCGTCACCTTGCTGTCTGTACAAGGGCAGTGTGCCCGGGGTCAAGGTGTATGAACAGAGCCTGAGTTCGATACAACAAACGGAATACATGGCAAATCTGAGAACACAGTTCCGTGACGGTGAACGTCCCACAGGATGCCAGAGCTGTTGGCAGGAGGAGGATGCAGGCAAAACGTCCAAGAGACAGAACTCCATATACAAGATGAAGAAAAGTCTCACAGAATGGACACCCGATAGCGAGCCAACACTGCGTTTCATTGACTTTAAGCTGGGCAACGTGTGTAATTTAAAATGTCGGATATGCGGATCATGGAGTTCGAGCAAATGGGCACAGGAAGAAATGGAGTATGGGGAGAACCCTGTGGCTCGGAAAAATTTAAAAGATGGCGGATGGCCCAAACGCAATCCACAGTTCTTTGAGGACCTCAAGGATGATCTGGCACACGTGGAATATTTTGAGTTCACGGGTGGAGAGCCGTTCATGATACAGGATCATTTTAAGATATTGATGCACTGTGTGGAGAAGGGATATGCCAAGAACATAGACATACACTACAACACCAACGGCACGCAACTGCCACCACGGGAGATATTTGACCTTTGGTCGCGTTTCAAACATGTTGAGATAGCATTCTCAATAGACGATGTGGGCGAACCTTTTGAATATCAACGACACCCGGCCAATTGGCAAGAAGTCAATGCAAACCTTGTCAAGTTCAAGGAATCAAAAACACACAACATGGATTTCCAAATATGCACCACAGTATCCATCTTCAATGTGTTCAACTGGGCCAAGATTGCTTTTTGGGTGGCACAATACCAGCCCAAGTTCTTTTATGTGAACACACTGTTTGATCCAGACTATTTCAATGTGCAGACACTGCCCAAGCAGGTAAAAAACATAGTAAATTCCAGATACAGCATGCTGACCAATTTCCAGCCCACACTGAGATTCATGAATTCTGCTGACAGAGACACAGCACAGATGCGTGAACAGAGGAAAAAGAGAATACTGCAAACAGATCAGTACAGGAAAGAAAATTTTGGCGAAGTGTTCCCTCTTTTAAATAACGTACTGGAGATATATGACTAGGACACTACTATCGGGCGGATGCTCATTCACATTTGGCAACGAGCTGTCTGACGATGACGGCAAAACACCCAGCAAGAAAGCATGGGCATCACACCTAAGCAACTCAGTGGGAGCCAACTACTTCTGTGTGGCCAAAGGCGGACTAGGCAATCCTGGTATTGCTCGCAGAGTGTTCAACTACATTGCAAACACAAAAGAGGAATGTTTCGTCACAGTGATGTGGAGTTTCTGTTCTCGTTATGACTGGGCCATGCCTCGCAACAATGTGTTGGAAGACACTCGCTGGGCCACCATAACACCCTGGGACACTGAATCAAAACAAAATGAAGTTTATGCAAAATTATCAGGGGACAATGGCATATTAGAAACTTGGAAAAAGCGAAGACAACAATATCAACAAACCGGCATAGGACCATTCGCTGATGCCCTGTATCGCCACGCCGCGAATCGTTACCACGAGACCTACCTGAGCTGGAAATCCATCGTGTGGCTACAGCACATACTGGAAAAGCGTAAGATACCCTACATGTTCACCCTGGCGGACAACACCCTGTTCTATGACGAGTTCACACCACTGTGGGAGGAAGATGCCCTGATGCGAGCCATGCATTCCGAGATTGATTTTTCTCGATGGTTCACGTTTGGAGAACGACACATGGGATTCAACCAGTGGGCACTGATGAACGATTATCCCAGGGCCACCACACATCCGCTTGACTCAGCACACACAGATGCTGTACAATTGATGTTGCCCACATTTAACAAATTATACAACCAATAAGGAGACACAATGATACAATGGATAAAAGATCTGTACAACAAGATTCAACAAGAATTAAAGTATAGAAAAAGGTTAAAAGAACTTAAGAAAAAAGATCCTTTCATCTACAAATAGCATGACCACATATTACGTCATAGAAGGCACACATCTAGATCCCAACGACAAGAGCACGATGGACTTTTCTACCTCACGACAGTACGGTCCGATGGCTCCAGACGAAGCCAACAAGTTGGCCAAAACGTTGATACAACAGAACATCGACGATTACTATCACAGGGCCTGGGTGATCACTGAATGAGGATACTGGGCATCAACTGTCTGAATCACGATGCCGCAATGGCAGTGGTGGACGGTTCCGAGATACTGTGGGCCGCACACTCAGAACGCTATTCCAAGATCAAGAACGATCATTATCTCAATCAAGCGATTGTGGATGAAGCATTGACCCACGGTCCTTTTGATCGAGTGGTGTATTATGAAAAACCATGGAACAAGAAACGAAGACAGTTCAGTGCAGGACAATACTCAGAAGTGTTCACTACCGAAAATTTACCCTCACAGCATCTACGACAGTTTGGCATCAAAATAGATGAGTATGTGGATCACCATCACTCACACGCCTCGGGCAGTTACTACACATCACCTTTCACAGATGCCATGGTTCTGTGTGTGGATGCCATAGGCGAATGGGAAACTATGACTCTGTGGAAAGGCCATGGCAAAAGATTAGAGAAATTGGATTCACTGCGTTACCCGCATTCCGTGGGACTGTTGTATTCGGCATTCACACAGAGATGCGGATTAAAACCCTGTGAAGAAGAATACATCCTGATGGGTATGTCTGCATACGGCGAGACCAAACACAGAGATGCCATCTATCAGGACCTCATAGATTTCAAGACTTTTAAATTGAAAAGAAATCTACACAGAGGCCTGGGAGATTGGATGCCAGGCGCTGATCCCATGGATCTTGCCGCTTCCATACAGAAAGTCACAGAAGAACTGCTGTTGCAAATGTGGAAACGGAGCACATCGTTCATACCACAGGGACAACAAGCAGTGAGTCGGTTCGGCGAATCACGAAATCTATGTTATAGTGGAGGTGTGGCCCTCAACTGTGTGGCCAACGCTGTGCTGATGAACCAGGGAGTGTATGACGACTGTTGGATCATGCCAAACCCAGGTGATGCAGGCTCTTCATTGGGCTGTATAGCCGCTTCTCAGAAGAAACATTTAAAATGGCGTACTCCTTTCCTGGGCCACAACATCGAGGGAGAATATCCGGTGGATGCACTGATCAAAGAATTGACCGAAAACAAAATGGTGGGAGTGGCCTCAGGCAGGGCAGAATTTGGACCTCGAGCACTTGGTAATAGATCACTGCTGGCAGACCCCAGGGGACCGGGAATCAAGGACACAGTGAACCGCATCAAACGCAGACAGGAGTTCAGACCATTCGCACCGGCCATACTGGAAGAGGACGTACATGAGTATTTCGCCCTGCCTAAAGGTGTTAAAAGAGCCCCTTATATGCAATACACAGCGGCGTACACGCATGGTAATGACTGTCCTGCCATATTACACTGTGACGGAACAAGTCGGGTACAAACCGTCAATAAGACGGACAATCCAGGGTTCTATGAGCTGTTAAAACAGTGGAAAAAACGCACCGGTTGTCCCATACTGCTGAATACCAGCCTGAACATCAAGGGAGAGCCCATTGTGAACGATAAAACGGATGCAAAACGATTCGAAACCAAGTACAATGTAAGGGTACTATGAAGATAGAAGGAAAATTCAATGTGGGTGGCGAAGTTGTCAAGCAGGATGAACGTTATGTTGTCCAGGACAATAAATTACTCAAGAACTTAATTTTAAGCAGTACTCGACTGAATCCCGGCAAGGAGACCACGGGTCACCGACACGAGGGACAGGAAGAAGTGTACATGTTCATGGAAGGCACAGGAGAGATGCTGTTGGATGAAAAACGCTTCGCAGTCAAAGCAGGTGATATAGTCCTCATAGAGGATGATGTATTCCATCGAGTGTACAACACCAGCGACAAGGAATTGTATTTCGTCTGTGTGTTCGACGGCCAAAGGAGGCATTAATTTTGAAGATATTGGTAACAGGCGGAGAAGGATTTATTGGATCACACATCGTGGAACGATTGTGTGAGTTGAAGCATCAGGTGATCACTCTGGACAATCATGACACGTATGGTTTGTTGACAGCGGACGAGTTGAGTAAAACGCATCGTTGGAGACAGAGGAATTGGGCTCCGCAGGTACTGAGATATCGAGGAACAGTCACGTCCCAGGACACACTGCTGAGGGTGTTCAACAACAACCCTGATGTGGTGATACATCTTGCTTCTTACCCACGAGCAAAATTAGTCAACAACAATCCTCTGTTGGGGGTGAACAACATCGTGGATGGCACTATAAATCTACTACAGCACTGCAAGAATTTTAGAACCAAGAGATTCGTGTTTGTATCGTCGTCGATGATATACGGTCATTTTGAAGACGGCGTGAAAGAGAATGCAAGGACCAAACCCATCAACATCTACGGCGAAGCCAAATTGGCCGCAGAACGATTCTGCAAACATTTCCAACAATTCTCAGATGTGGAATACACAATAGCCCGACCATCGGGAGTGTACGGTCCTGGTGACATACCGGATCGGGTGGTGACCAAATTTTATGACCAAGCAGTGAAGCACCAAGACATCACGGTACACAAGGGCATCAATGCTGTGGATTTCACGTATGTGACCGATGCCGCGGAAGGTATCATACAGTGTGCTGTACATCCGAGTGCGGCCAATCTCAGTTTCAACATATCTTCGGGAGAAGGCACACAGTTGACAACGCTGGCGGAACACATAGTATCAATCACAGACAGCAAGAGCAAGATCGAAGTGGCGGGCAGAAATGCATTGTATCCTGCTCGTGGTGCTCTGGACATAACTCGAGCGACGGATATCCTAGGATATCAACCAAAAGTATCACTGTTGAAAGGATTGAACAACTACCATGATTGGATGACGGAATTCGATCCAGCAATCAGAGAAGATGTCACAGAGATTAAAACAGACAACACATGGTAACACAGGTTAAATTCAATGGTATAGCTCGTTTGTATGACGCCTACAGCTGGCGTTTGACTCGACGTGCCAAACGAGTGTGGCGTTCAGGCAACGTGTTGCAAGGTCCCGAATTGGAAAATTTAGAAAAAGCATTCTGCAAGAAATACAAACGCAAATATGCAGTGGGAGTGGGATCGGCCACGGATGGTCTTTATTTTGCTATGAGAGCTCTGCAGTTGAATAAAGGTTCTACTATCATATGTCCTGCGTTGAGTTATATTGCCACAGCAGGCGCCGTGCGAAGACTAGGAGCCAAATTAAATTTTGCCGATGTAGATGCACAAGGCAATCTGGGAGATCTACAATCACAACAAAAACCACAGGCGATAGTTTATGTCAATCTCTATGGCAACACAGCAGACTATGCACGAATAAGAAAATACTGTGATGAGAACAAAGCATACCTCATAGAAGATGCCGCACAATCACAAGGTGCCTCGATTGGGTCTTGGCCCAACAAGAAATTGTCCGGGCAACTGGGAGACGTGTCTGTGTTCAGTTTTGATCCCACGAAAAATTTACCCAGCTTTGGATCAGGCGGAATGGTTTTAACGGATTCTCAGGATGTGTACGAAAGATTGCTCAGTCTGCGAAGACACGGATTACAAGGTAAAAGAATACCTTATGGTTACAACAGTTTAATATCAGAGGATCACGCCGCACAGTTGAACCTGTTGCTGGATAAATTTGATTCACTGCAGGCCAGGAGAACAAAGATAGCAGAACGTTATTTTAAAAATTTGCCTTATGAAGAGTTTGTACGAGCAAACAAAGACACTGCCAGCAGTTATCACAAGCTGGTTATACTGCACAACCGGCGAGATGAGCTACAAAAATATCTTGCCACACACGGCATAGAAACCAAGATACACTATACCAAGCCGTTGGACACTGTGGGATCGCACCCGGTAGCAGAAAAAATTTGTAAACGGGCACTCAGCTTACCTATCTATCCATATCTATCCCTCAGTGAAGTTGACTATGTCTGCGAAAGGATAAACGATTTCAATGGCGTTTGATTGTGTATTTGTAGATTTCCGAAATAACGAATCATTTAAAGCGAATGCTCTTGAGCAGTTTCCCTATGCTCGAGTCACACCGTTTGTGGGCAGTTATTTGGATATTCTAAAAAGTTTTGTGGAAACTGTTGATACAGAATTCTTTTGGTTGGTAACAGACCTCGTGAACACACAGCAGTTTGATTTTGATTACATACCCGAACAGCACGAGCAACGCCAGATACACGTGTGGAACGGCAGAGATCAAACAGAGGGTGATTTGATGTTGATTCCCACTGCTGAATTTAAAAAACAAATCACAGGATTAAAATTTTTAAGAGATTTCAAAGATATAAACTATCACAGTGACACCAGCATCTCCGCGGTGAATTGGAATTGCAGTTCTTTCACATTCGATGACCTTATAGATCAGGTTCGATCACAGAAAGCACGATACGTGAATTATCATTATCTAGAACCCTTGCATATTGCGCCTAGTTTTTGGGAAGATCAAAAACTCTATGTGTATGATGAAAAACGACTTAATCTGCTGATTCCTAGATGTGATATAAATGAAGAGCTGTACGAGTATTCTCCGAAATTCCTCATGGATCAACCCAGCACCTCCACTGTGAATTTTGATGTGTGTTACATACACAACGGAGAACCACAGGCAGAAGACAACCTACGACTGCTCAAACAGCATCTAAAAGGCCGTCCCAATCGCCTGCACGAGATCGCAAGGGTACAAGGTCGCCGCGAAGCATACCAGACCGCGGCCAGGACCAGTGTGTCAGAATATTTCTATGCTGTGTTTGCCAAACTAAAGATAGATAAAGATTTCCATTTTGATTATGTGCCAGACAGTTTAAAGAGTCCGAGGCATTATATCTTTGACTGTTATAATCCTGTTATCGATTACACCTACGGACATCAAGCAGTGATTCTGTACAATAAAAGATTGGTGTTGGAGAATGACGGCAAGGGATTGGACTTCACACTGGCACAGAAGCACGATCACATACCTCTACTGAGTGCTGAGACTGTGTTTTACACAGATCCCCGTGTGTGCTATAGAACTGCTTTTCGAGAGATCGTAAAACTGATGTACAACACGCATCTAACACCCACAGTGGAAAACGGTTTTATTTTGAACAAATGGTTGGATCCCGATCTAGTGCCGGGCAGTTCGTATGTGCGAGCCGCGGGCGAAGATGCCAAAACATTTGTAGAGTCTCAGAATTATGACTTCGGAGTTGTTTTCAAAAGTTATGAATGGGATTATGTGGATCGTCTATACGACCAACGATACAGTTAGCTCTTCTTAAACGTCCTGTCCATCAGTTTAGCTGTCTTGGACTGCATGTCCTCCCGCAATCGCGGAACATCGAATTTCAAATCCACGGTCTGTATGTTGTTGTAATTTTTTTTAATGTACGATTTCACAGCCCTTGCAACGACATTCTGTGACTTGCTTTCTAGGTCTTTTTCAATGTCTATGTGTATGGTGAGTTTATTTTTGAGCACTATGTCGCACCACTTGACGTAACGAATGGGCATGTTCGTAAAGGTGAGGCCCTCTAATATTTCGGGCCATTCCCTTACAAATTCCTGTGTGAGCTGAACCCAGGTTTTTTTACTTTTTGGACTTGGTTGCTTTGGGTTTAGCGGCATCTGATTCTTTTTTGGTCTCAGTTTTTTTTGCTGTTTTTGGTTGATCCAACAAAGAGAGTTCGTCGACACTGATGCCTTTTTCTTTAGCAATTATTTCGTTTAATTCATCCAAAGGCACTTCGCCTGCGGCCCCTACTCCCATTGTAACAATCACTTTTTCAGTGGGCATTTTTTTAATGAAATTGCCTTGATGTAAAAACGGCAGTATTTCTATACCATCTGTGAACCTGGATTTCATAAGATGATGACCCAGTTCAAATGCTGATTGACCTTCTGCACTTTCTAGAGCCTTCATGAATGTGACCTGATAATTTTCATCTAAAAATTTTGGACCAATTACAAGACAGTTTTTAGGCTCTCCCGGAACTGTTCTAAAAATAATAGCAACAGCGGCACCGCCATCTTTTAGTTTACCTACGTGTTTGATTTTTTTTCTGTTAGAATTTATAGTTTCTGTAGTTCCTACAGAATCCATAGGCATCATTGGTTGTACCATTTTACTCTCCTATTTTCCAGTAGGTATTGGTGCTTGTTCAGCCCCGTCTTTACCTACTACTGGTTGTTCTGCCGGTGTATCCGTTGGTGCTACTCGGGCTAAAAATGCCGACAATTTATTGAACATCACTCCCACAGTTGCCATCTCGTTTGCTCTGAAGGCACCTCTAGTAGAAGCAACATCAATTATTGTTGCTAAATTTTTTAAATCTGCGATGGACAGATCAGCACCTGGTTGTCCTGCCGCTGGTGCAGTGTTCGGTGCGGTTGTAGAAGCAGATGCAGTAGAAGCCGTCGCCGCCGCTGTTTCTTTCTTCTTGTCTTTTTTCTTGGTCGCCATGTTGTTAGTTTCTCCTTAATTGCAATTAATTATAATATACGTATATTATACTACTATGTAATTATGGATGTCAATTAAACAGTTTGGCGTTTATGAGCCTATCTTTTGGTAAAATGGGTATGCTACTGTTTTTTAATAAATTGATACAGTTCTTCTGCAATTAACTCGTGTCCTTTTTGGTTGGGATGATACTTGTTGGGTGTTATGTATTCATTGTCCTGAAACTTCGTTAGTTCTAATGTTCTGGTATTTGTATCAGCACCGAACATTTCTGTTGCACTTTTTGGTAAAAACTTTGTTTTGTCTATGCCGTAGTATTTCCAATCAATATTGGTCCACCCTTCCATATAATAGTCATGATACCCACGTTCTTTGCACATTTTTTGCAATGCCAAAACACACAAGTGCATCACGCCATTGCCTGGCAACAGTAGGATGTGGACATGTTTGATGCTCTAATCCGTGCTCCTTACCGGTTGCTGTGCCAATAGCAAATATGCCATCTGGATGTTTATTGAGCTGTTCTAAAAATATAAGATCCCACTCTGGTGTGACAAATTCAGCATCATCCCCGACCATTTTATACATTTTACTGTTTTCGTTCTCGGCCAACACATTCCAGCTCATCACCGTGCTACGGTCAACACCTATATCAACATTTCGTAGGTTGTGTTTTTTGTATGCATCCAAAGCAGGATCATCATCATTGAGATAGAATTTAACTTTAATAAGGTCAGGATATCTAGCAGTATCGTAGGCCGATTGTTCCATTCGTTTTGCAAGATCAGGCCGGCCTCTGCTGGGACAACAGATGATTATATTATTTTCTGTGGACATTGTGTTTGGTATAGATGCAGTCTCTGGTTATTTTAACTGCTCTTTGGTAGCCCAATTCTACTAACAACTTATGACTGTCGTTTTTTTTGTAACCGTATGCTTCGGAATTCAACACACATCTTTCTATAATGATCACAGGTGAGCATCTTTCTAATGTTTTCCTTGCTCCATTGAGCACTGGTATTTCAAGCCCTTCCACATCAATTTTAAGCACATCGATAACATCGTAGTTGTGTTCGTCTAGAGTTTTTAACACAATATCGCCCTCATCGCCGGGCCATACTCTCGTGGAACCTAGATGTTCTTCTATGGCCACAGCAAGTTTTCCTCTGCCGGGTTTGTCTGCAAGACCGTATTCGTTGAGTGTGATGTTTGTTTTGTCTTTGGTATTAATTTTAAAACATTCAATGTTGTAATCAGCGGGTTCAAATGCTGTGACATGTTCAAAAATATCTGCGTAATATTTAGACCATCTGCCTACATTTCCTCCCACATCAACCATGTGTTTTTTGCCCACAGATCTTTTTAGAACTTCTTCGTGTATTTTATCATCGTGCTCTTTAACATTTCCGCCTGTGTGATGTACTGGATCGTCACCATCTGGAATATAGTAGCCGTCATCTAATAGCTTCATACAAGTTATATATAGAATTCTCTGTTGGAGGTTAATGAATCTTGATTGTTGTGTGTAACTGCTCGCGGGCTGACCACTTGTATGTTACAGTACATGTCCTTCACGAACATATCCGCGGCAGTCAATCCTTCTTCGTATGCTCCTCGGATCAATCGTTTGGCTGTTGTTGGTTTGATCACATAGCCATATGTGCCTTGCAATTGCCGTTCACCTTTGCGATAGTGTTCTAATTTTTCCACGTAAGGCTCTCGTCCTAGCTCTGGATCAGGTTCTATAAATCTGTGTTTGTCTAAATGCAGTAACTCATCAAACGGAGTTTTCCAAGTGTCTGAAACCACAACAGAGTCGTGCTCTAGTATTACCACAGTTTCGTTCAATGCAACACATTTTTTCCACATTTCTAAATGCGAAATCATACAACCTCTCACTCCGCCTTTGCTCCATTTTATTTTGTATAATTTAGGACCCGGTGTATATGGTTTTAAATTTTCACGTTTGATATATTCGTCTGCACGAGAAGGCACATACCCTTCAAATAATTCTGCATCCAATCCGTGTGATTTGGCAGAAGTCAATGCCTGTTGTGCCAGAGTATGGGTGCTCTCAACTTCCTTTAAAAATAATATAAACGCTTTCATTGTGTTGTGTAATTATCGAAATATATCAAACAGCCCGACGCTTATGGATCGGTCCACTGAGTGCAAACAGTGTGAGGTCGCTGGGTTCTTCAAAACCAACCACAGTGGTTGGGTCAATCTTGTCTTTATTGTATTTAATTTGTTTAACAACAGCAAACCTGCTGTAGCAGTTTTGGTAGATCCAACGAGCCAGTATATCTATTTCACCATCATTTTTAAATCCTATATCCATGGTGGCGAAATGTGGTGGCAGAGTTATTAATTTTCTAGGATGAAAATTACGTGGATTAATCTTCATAGGTCACTGTTAATCCAAACGGAGCCTCTATGTTTCTCTCATACTTGTTGTTGATCAAGAACACAGTGTCACAGTAGTCAGGGTCACCCCAACTGTCAAACGGCCATCCGTCTGTGAACATTATAAACTTCTTAGGCTCTATGCCTTCTGCTTTCATAAATTCCCAATTACATTCAAACTCGGTACCGCCACCTGACCCTAACACATAGTCTTCGATTTCGTCTGCATTGTCTGGCGTAAACACCTGTGGATTAAACACAGCAGTATCAAATGACCATAAATGTATTCTAAAGTCTTTATACTGCTCCATTATGCCTCGTACTTCTGATAGAAATTCTCGACACATGTCTTCCGAGATAGAACCCGAAGCATCCAGTGCTAGACATATATCAATCTTGTCTGTGTTGATCATGCCTGGTAGGATGGCATCCATGTGCCAGCTTCTTCTCGAGGGTTTCATAAATGTGTAGTCTGACTTCATTGTGGAAACAATCTGTTGCTGTATAATTTCTCTCCAGTCCATTTTAGGTTCAGTTAATTCCTGAATCATTCTTTGGATGGCACCTGGTAGATTGCCAGCACCTGTGCTCTGTGCCGCTGAAATCATTGCTTCTTTCATTTCGTCTTTGATCTTCTTTAATTCTTCTTTGGTGTATTTTGGAGCACCACCGCTTTTGCCTTTGCCTTTTTTGTCTTTGCCTTCAATGTTGCCCTGTGAATCTTTATCCCAATCAATGTGCTCATCCAACAGTTTGCCCAATTTGTCCAACATGGACTTGCCGTTCTTTTTTGCTTTCTTGTATAACTCGTCATAGATTGCCTCGGATGCAATGTCTCTGTATTTGTCATCCTGGAAACCTTTGTCTTTGCCTTTGTCGTCTTTGGGCATTTCACCAATCCTGTTGTCCACTAATATCTGATTCACAGCATAGTCTGCCGCGATGTTCCAAATCTGTGAGTCTCTCGTGCCGGCTCTCAATTGGAAATGATCAAACACACAATGCAGTACTTCGTGTCCAAAAAGAAATTCTGTTTCTCTTGGAGTTAGAGAATCAATAAAGTCTGTGTTGTAATAGAAGTGTTTGCCGTCTGTGGCCGCTGTAGGACACCAGTCATCGGCATTTACAATTTTAAGTCGAGTAGCTAGATTGCCAAAGAAAGGTTGTTTCAGTAGCAGTGCTATTCTTGCTGTGACCAGTTTGTCAATTATTTGTGCGTCTGTGGGCATTATTTAGACTCCATAGCAGTTATGACGTACTTGCCAAACTTCTTATGGAACCTATCGAATGATTTTAATTTGCTCGGATCAAAAGGTAACTGATAGTTGGTCAATGCAATCTTTGCTCCCATAACAACCAACTCTGTTTCAAAGTTGTCCATCATATAGTCAAAGAACCTGTCTGCCATGTCGTTCCAGTTTTTCTCTTTCTTCTCGTGTGCTTGTCTTAATTCATAACAGAGTGATACTGTCAAAGAATACATTGCTGATACTTCTTTGCATTTTAGATCTTTAACCTTACCGCTCAATATATCAGAAGGATTAGGTAACTGACCGCTAATTTTACGATGATTCATAAACTTAACGGCCAGGCCTTCTCCAACAGCGCCTGCAACGAGGTCAGTGAGCGTACTTTCTGGCAGGTCATCTGATAGAAGTTCTGATACAAAACTCCAACTCCTAGGAGTAGCAAACGATCTTGATGCTCCTCTAGGGTCAAAGTCATATAAATCTTGTTTTGCGAAGGTCACATACCCCACAACGTCTGAATGTACATAATTGTTGGTTGCCCAAATCATCCAGTCATCATAGTCCACTCTCAATTCCACGTGAACGAATCTGTTCGCTAATGGAGCCGGCATTCTGTATGTGACACCTTTGTCAGCATCTCTGTTACCTGCCGCTACAATAGCAACACCTTTAGGTAGATGATACTGTCCAACTCGTCTGTTTAAAATCAACTGATAAGCCGCCGCCTGTACTGCCGGCGCCGCCGAGTTTAATTCATCTAGAAATATAATTGCTGTGGATTTAGGGTCAGTGGGTAATTCTGCCGGTGCCGCCCAAACCATGTTGTTTTCTTTTTGGTTGTAATAAGGAATACCTTTGATGTCTGTGGGTTCCCAAAGAGGTAATCGAATGTCGATCACTGTTCTGTTCTGTTCTTCCCCTATCTGTTTAACTATGTCTGATTTACCAATACCTGGTGCACCCCACATCATTATGGGTCTTTGTAGTTTAAGACAATGTGCTAGAGCCGCTTTGGCTTCGTTGGGTGTTACTGTTCTGTTCTGACTACCGATTGTTGCTTGTTTTTCTTTTTTTACCATTTTTCGCTCCTCGTTTTAAAAATGTTTATAATACAAGTATAGCAGAATTGTGTTGCACGTCAACCTGACGATAAGTCGTTGATTTTATTGGTTTTTTAGATGTATTTGTAGAAATCCGGAATGTAATTGGTAACTTTTATGTTTCTTCTTTGATCTAATATTTGGATATTTTGGTCCAAATCCGCCCAATGGTCAGTGGTATGGGTAGACAGTAAGGTTTTTTCGATGTTTCTTATAGACATATTAAATTTTAAATTATGTTTTAAACTGTAGGATGATTTAAATTTCGCTATATCTGATAAAAATTTCTCCTTCAACTTTATTGGTGCAAAATTTATATCATAGATTTTAGGACCTTCCACAAAAGACAAGTGTACTCCGATTTTCTTATTTTTTTTCTCAAATTTGGAGTTGATATTGTGTATCCAAACTAGAAAGTCATAAAAATTGTACATTGACAATGTCTGTAAGGAGATTTGTAAGTTGACTTGTATCTTTCGATCGATGAGACTCAGTATATTCTGTTCTATCTTTTTGAAGTTGCTGGGGAATCTGATGTAATTACATGCATCTCCATACGCATCAATGCTGACATCTAAATTCACATTTTTAAATTCTGACAGTAGTTTGTAAAATTTATTGTTTACATTTGTTAGATTACTGATACAATCTATCTCAATATTCTGTATTAGGTTCTTGTCTTTTAAATACTGGAAATAATATTCAAACTCGGGCATTATACTAGGCTCACCCCCTTGTATTGTTAAATGTTTTATATTTTCTGATATATTACATAGTTCGTCTATCTCTTTTTTTGAAATTGGTAACTTTTCTGTTTGTCCTAGTTCTTTGCTCCATTGTGAACTACGTCCAGGCCCACACATGATACATTTTAAATTACACAGAGTGCTAAAATCTAAATCCATTGCTGTAGGTGTTTCCTTTTGCTCCCAGTCTTTGAACCTAGCATTGTAATGATTCCTGAGACTTAATTTTCCTTGCTCCTCTTCTTTGTAACAAGAAGTGCAGGCACTCACTGTCTCACCGTTGATCATCTTGCTTCTGACATCGGCCATGTAATCACTGTCCCAGAATTCTTTGGCTGTTATACCTTTAATTATTTTATTAGCGGAACAACACAGTTTGTTGCCTTTGTGGGTTGATTGTAGTCCTATGAATGGAAACTTACAGTATGATTTATTCATCTTGGTCCTCGGCCTTGCTCATCGCACGTGCTAGACCGTATTTCGTCACATCTCCAGCGAAAAGCATCAGTTGTAGTGCCATCTTCTCCATTGTGACAATGATCTTTGCCTTGTCAACGAAGTATGGGCAGTCAACGAACTCATCCAACCAAAGGTATGTCTGGGGGGTGAATATGATCTTCTGTGGGAATTTCACGGTGTATGTCTTGAGGTCTATGCTCTCCAACATCTCGAAGCCCTGTTTGGTCAATCTCAGGGATCTGGCCTGGTAACTCTCCCTGACGTTCTGCCACCATGTGTAGTAGTTGGTCTTGACGGTCTCGTCATGTATGGGTTGTTCCAGCAGTTGCATGAAGGTCCGGGTGTAGGCTGTCTTGCGATCCATTGTACAGTTAATTATCTAGTGAATTTGTCGCCGGTCTTTAAAAGGTAAACACCAAACTTGTCAGTGCCGTGTTGTGTGTTCAGTTTCTTTGCTAGGTTCTCCGCGTGTCCTGGGTTGGAGAATGAAACTTTCTTGTATTTTGGTCCGGGATAGTTAGCAACCAAGCTAGATGATTTAAGATTGATTGGTTTACCATCATAGAAAACTGCCCAGATGCCCTCAGCCGCTAGGACCTCATCCATCTTGAAGGTAGTCTTGTTGCTGTGTTGAAGTAACACTGTGGGTTTAGGCCTGGACACTAATCAAATTCCTCTTTAATATTACGGATTTAAATTTTGCTCTTTGTTCAGCAGACCAACTGTAACCAATCCTTGGTTTCTGTTTTGCTCTTGCTTCTTTAATTTTCTGTATCGTTTCTGCAGAGTGTTTTCTATCAAGCATCGGTGCTTTCTGTGTTGCCCGTGCTTCTCTAATTCTTTGTTTTGTTTCTTCGTTGTGCCTATGTGCTTTTGATGATGCTTTGATCTTCATTCTTCCTTGCTCTGTAACACCTGTATCACCGCCCATCAAACCATCTTCTTCTTTTAAATTGGCGTAGTCTCTTGATTCAACTATGTTGTGCTTCATAGAATAGTCTAATGCGTATTTTACTAACTCTTTCTTGTCTGTAAAAGTCTTGGTCCACACAGTTGATACGTCATCTCCGTGCTTCTTTAAATGTCGGGTCCAATAGACACCTGAACCCGTATAGGATTCCGGGTTTCTCACCGTCTTTCCAAAGTACATCAACCCCGTTTGGTTGTGTTTTTTTAAATATAGGTAGGTCACTTTCATACAACTGTATTTACCAGAAAAGTTATCTCTAGGTAGTATCGGGCAGAACGGAATGTTATCTTTAGGTTTATATGAAGTTATTATTTCTCAGAGAAGTCACCACCATCCATTTCGATGTTGACCGTCTGTGCTTGTTGAGCAGTTTTAAGAGCATCTATGATCTCTTCCTGTATGCCCACCAGTTTGGTCATGGTTTGACTGAGACTGTCAGATAATCGCTCTGCATCTCGAAGTGTCAGGATGATCTGTTTGTCCTGACGAGCTTTAGCAGTGCGAACTCGACCAATAAAATCCTCAATTGGCTGTGTTTGTAGTTTGTTCTTTGATGGCATTGTTTAATGTTTGTTGCATTTCTATTTTGGTTCGAATAGGTCCTCGATAAGCATACCTCTGTAGTGTAATTACCTTGGGACAGTAGGCTTTCCTCCAGCCCTTCTCAAACTCAATGATGTAATAGCCTGCACAAAATTGACTCTTGGATTTGGGTGTTTTGGTATACATGGGCAACTGTTGCTGGACGTCGAACACAGGATTGTATGGTCGTTGATTGACAGGAAATCCGTGCACCTCCCAATCTGTGGATTCTTCTACAGGGTGATCTGGTACTTGTATATCGTTGGCAAATATGCCCTGTCCAAATTTCTCATACAGACTGTCTTGTGTGTGGAATATCTCTTTCTCCTGCTGTCTACTGAGAAAGATCCAACCGTTGGCGTCTTCTTTTTGTAGCGTGCCTAATTTTTGACCATTCTTTTCAATGATCCAAAATCGATCTTTTACTAGTGTTTTTGCATTTATAGTCATATGTTTATTATACTTTATTCCGTGATAATTGTAAAGATTTTTTCATGAGAGAATAATTATGAATCAACGTGTCTTTTACAGCATAAACAATATCATTCAACTCTTGTTGTGATTTTTTGTTGAGATCTAGTATCAGTTGCATGACAGCTTCCAGTCGTTGGTTTGGGTCAGCAAGTTGATCGTATGACTCATCTATCATGGTGTGAAATGTTTTAAACCCTCGATCACGAAGATGTTGTAGACTTCCACGAGGTCCAATCATGATAAATGGCCTTTTAGACAGCAATGCCTGTATAGTTTTTTCTGTTGGATGAACATATGGATAGTCAAACACAGTTTCACTAACGATATTAAATGCCGCCTTGTTTAAAAAAGTTAATTCTGTTGCATCAAAATTATCATCAATGTCTGTGTGTCGATGATATTCTAAAGGCACAGCTTTCCATAACTCCAGTAAATTTTTATTATAAAACCAACCATCGTTTTGATTCCGATCAAGTAATTTTTTAGCGTCAGTAACTCTTTTTTCAGCGTTTCTAATATTGGTTTGGGAAGCATTGATAGCAATGAGATTATCTTTCACTAACTCTTCCTGTATGAGGAATTTAGAAAACAGTTGCCGATGCATCCTGTGGGTGAAATTAAGATGGGAAAACTTCATAGTACACTCATTTAAAAATAAATCAGAAGTATTTTTTGACTCGTTGACTGCAAAACTGTTATAGCAATAAGGATAGCCTACATCGATTGTATGAAATTTCCAATCATAAAAATTTTTGTTGAGATATTCTATGCTAGAATTGGATGTACTTGTATCAAAACAGGTTACAAAAAAATCACAATTAAATATTTGATATTTTAATAGTAGGTCTTTAAATTGCAACCATTGTCTAGAAATTGTACTTCCTGGATTAAAATAGTGAGGCTCTTGAGAAAATATTAATACGCATGTTCGTTCACCGTTTGTATTTTTTTTAATTTGTAATAGATCATCTGAAAAAAGATGATCAAAATTGATTGAATATATGTTATCGTATGATGATGCTGTTTTTGAGTTTCTAAGAGCTTTAACAATTGAATCATAGTGTATGCTGTTTTTAAGCGAGTCTAGCATTGAATGGTTCCACATACAGTTGTGCTTGTTCTGTGATTTTTTGTAGATCGTATCTGGCACAAAATTGCATGAATCTCACACCTACCTGTGCGATCTGTTTGTTGTCTGCTCGGGCTTGGTCTATCGTCTGATCCAGCTCTTGCACAATGGCTTCTGGCTGTGCATGTAGGTCCACCAGTTGCATGTTCCTGTTGAAATCTTCCAACACTCGATGTTCTTTGCCGTCTTTGTCCACCCATTTGCTCAACATTATATTGTTCCATGTGTAGCCTTTGTCGGCTCTGTCGGCGAATGCTTCTGTTAGGCCAATTTTATTCTTTGTGCCTTTGGTTCGGACACCTGGATATGCTGAAAATATGTTGTCTGATGGATCACCTCTCATGGCTTTTTGGAACAGCAACCATTCCGGAGCATCCAACTTCTTTGGTTCTCCTGTTTTCTTGTTTATGACAGGGTTACCTTTTTTATCAAACACACCATCCGTTCGCATGGTCTCCTCAGTGACACCGTTGTACTGTGATACTCGATCAGATACCAATTGATTCATGTCCTTGTCTGTGCTAATAATCACACATTTTTGATCTGGATGTCGGTCGACCCAACGAGCAATAAGATCATCTGCTTCCACTCTAGAATTCTGTAGCACAGTTGCATTGGTCTTGGTTCTCACAAACTGTACAAAATCATCATAACATTCCCAAAACAATTTGTTCTCTTCCTGTTCCGCAGGACTCATTGCATCTGCAAGATCTTTTCTGTTTCTTTTGTAGGGTGGGTAATGGTCCTTACGCCAGCTTCTGCCTTCTAGACAGAATATCACGTGAGAGCCATCAAAATCCTGCCAGGCCTTTTTAATCGAGTTTAGTGTGATGTGTATGGCCATGCCAATCTTCTCAGATGCGTCTCCGCGAAATGCGTGTCTAGCCCTAAAAAATGTATTCGCTGTATCTACAATTATGTGTGTCATTAAGACACCTCAGTTTTGCCGTCGTCTCTGCGATTAACTTGCACATACCCTGCGCCTGTGACATCCACGCCTTGTTCGCCGCCTATGGTCTTGCATAAACTTTGAAACCAACGATCCACAATTTCTTCTTCAGATTCTCCTGTATAGCCGTTCTGTTTCAACATGTTGACAAACTCGTCGTTCCAGTCCAACTCAAAGAATCCGTTCTTGGGATTTTCTGGATTAACATTGACCTGTAGCACTTTGACCATGGGATCTTCACTTTTACCTTTGGTCTTTTTCTTATCAGTTTTTTTTACAGTTTTCTTTACTTTCATAATACCTTTATTATAGTTTATTTTTCTTTTTTTGTCTATGTCTATGTGCCAATTAAATTACCAAATAGATGCACATGTACTCTGGCCGCCACATTATAGCCTCTTTGAAAAGCTCTGCGAGCCACATCACCTGCTGTGTCTGATTGTTCTTCTTCTCGAGCACCCACGGGCATGATCCACACAGGATAGTCCACCCCAGCATCGCGGAACAGTTTCAGCACTTCCTCCATGTCTGTCCACTGTTCATCTCGGTTGCCCACAACAAATTTTAATTGTCCATTGGGACTGTGTTGCACATATTCGGCCACAGTCTCAGGCTTGATTGCTTTTTCTCTGCGTTCGCCTGCCACTGTCCACAGTTTGGGAGATACAGAAAAGAATATTTCTGTGTGTACACTTGAGATTAAGTCTTTAAATTCGTCTGTCAACGTCTGTGTACCATTGGTTTCAAATGTGATGGAAGAAGGCAGATTGCCTCTTCGTTCTAATTCTCGATACATGCCGACAAATGCCTGTTGTGATTGCGGCATCAAGGGCTCACCACCTGTGATGCATAAATGTTGATGCTGTCCTGACACAGGATGTAGGAACAGACCTTTGGGATTAGACTCGTTTTTCAATATGTCGATGACTCGGTCCGCTAACTCTGAGGTAGTGGCTTGACCCATTAGATGTCGATATTTCTTTGCCCATGTGTAGGAAGAATCGCAACCTTTGTCCCACACAGGTAGATCCTCCACCCGTTTCACTTGGCTGACATCAAATGTCTCGTAGGGCAATTCGTATGTGTCTGGGTTGGTGGGATTCAATTGCCCAAATCCATCACACTGTAGATTGCATAGAAAGAATCTTACCCAAGCAGTGGGTATGCCTGTGTAGTGTCCTTCTCCCTGTATAGAGTAGAATATTTCTGAATAATAGTATTTCTTTTCCACTATTTTTTAGCTTTCTTGTCCAGTCGAACCACATTGCCTGTGTTTAGATGCCCCACAGATTCTCGCTGAATGTCGTCATGATTGAACTCCGCCCAGTACAGCTCAAATGCCACACCGTCTTCTAACCCTTCAAAAGAGTGATACAGACCAGGTTTGACTCGAGTGAAGTCGCCTGCATTTAGTATGGTCTCATCCACGAGATCGTAATCCTTCTGCCATACTCGGATCTTCATCTGTCCGGACTCTACAAAAAATCCATTCCATTTGTGTCGGTGCAGGTGTTTGGAACAGGTGCCACCTTTTTTGTATTCTATCCTATGGAATTCCAACACACCATTGGCGTGTAACAGTTCTGTTGATCCCCATATCTTGCCAGCTTTCATATGTTTATTATACTACATTATTTTTTGTTTGTCAAAGTGACAATTATTTGTCCCATTCTTCCCATGGAAATACCACCCAACGATCTTCCACACTTTTGTCAATTTCATAACCGTGATAATTTACCTCAAACGCAGATGGTCGATTATTGATAACTGCCGCATAACGAATATTACTGTCGTAGATACAATTTTCTGCGATGTGATCAAATGTTGCACCAGAATCATTGATATCATCTATGATCAATATCTTGCTACCTCGAGATACATGTCTGTACAACACATCAAGATCAGACTCTGTTCGATGATCTCTCAATCGCACATCCAATGCTTCGTGTGGACGGTTCAACCGATGCGACAGGTACACGCCTGGGATCAATCCTCCTCTGTTCACTCCCAGTATAATATCTGGTATAAACATTGAATGCACCAGACGATCCTCAATTTGAATCAGAGCATTACGCATCTGGATGTTGGTGAAATATAATTTATTTGTTACTTTCGTATCTGTCATAAACTCCATTGATTACATTGTTAACTCTTACGAAGTGAGCACACTTGGGCATGTCTTTAATTCTTCTTGCTCCGATGTATGTACAAGTGCTTCTTACTCCGCCTAATATCTGTTCCACAGTGTCTCTTACAGGACCTCTGTCGTCTAGAACAACTGTTTTACCCTCTGTGCCACGATATCCGTCTTTGCGAGCACCGTGCTCATCAAACGCTGACTGTGAACTCATACCATAGAATACTCTTTTGCCGTCTTGCAGTTCAAATTCTGATTCCGCATGACCTGCTAACATACCGCCCAGCATCACAAAGTGAGCTCCTGCCGCTAATGCTTTGGCCACATCGCCTGGCTGTGTGCAACCACCGTCTGCAATAATATGTCCGTCCACTCCGTTGGCCGCATCAGCACATTCTACAATGGCTGAGAATTGAGGCACACCCACACCTGTTTGTGTACGAGTGGTGCATACCGATCCCGGTCCTATGCCAATTTTCACAATGTCAGCACCGTTGATGATCAATTCTTCTGTCATTTCTGGTGATACCACGTTGCCTGCAATGATCACCTTGTCTGGATATTCTGATCGTATCCTCTTTACAAAATCCACAAACTGCTCGTGATAGGCATTGGCAACATCTATAGTGATGAAAGGTATAGCTGGAAATGCTGACATTACTCGTTTAAGAGTTTGATAGTCTGGGGCATTTTCATCCCACATGGCACCTGTGCCGGTGCAGGCAGAAACATATTTCAATCTCAATCCTGTGCTGACTGCTGTTTTCCACTCGTCAAATGTGTAGTGTTTTCTTATCACAGTCATCATCTTGAATTCCTGTAGCACTTTGGCCATAGCAAATGTGCCCACCCCATCCATGTTGGATGCCATTATGGGAGTGTATCTCAAACTCTTATTGGCATTACGAAAACGGAACTCTCGATAGATGTCCACATCTCTCCTGGAACTCAGGGTGGAACGTTTAGGCTTTAGTAGCACATCTGAATAATCTAGATGTACGTTGTAATCAATTCTCATCGTTTATCCTCTGACTCTTTTAATTTGCACATCTTCAACACTGATTGATAGTGATCCCATGCCTGTTGCAGTGCTGGGTATTTCTTTTTAAGATCCATGTAGTCAAACACACTGTCAAACATGTCTGGTGTTCCGCTGTCAAACGCATTCACTGTGACCGATTTCGTTACTGATCCCACATTGAGATGTGGAATGTTTGCCACTCGTGCATCGTAGTTTAATTCTAATTGTGTAGGTTGTTGTTTTTCTTTATCCATTAGTACCACACTGTGTTTCTTGTAATTGTATATTGTGCATAAACTCATTCTTTAATGCAGGATCCGTTTTCAATAAACCTTTTAACACTGTGGTCTGTGTGCTGGAGTTGGCACTTCGTATACCTCTGTTCTCACAACATCCGTGTCTTGCTCGGATATACACACCCACTGCTGGACTCTCTGTGAGTTTTGTAATCTCATATGCAATCATTTCTGTTAATTCTTCTTGTAGATGTCCTCGATGTGCTAGATGCTGTGCAACTCGAGTGTACTTGCTCAGTCCAATCAACTTTGTACCTGGAAGACAACCAATATAACATATGCCTGTCACAGGTTGATGATGATGTGAGCACATGCTTTTGATGTCTGACCGTACCACAATCAGTTGATCGTAACGACCGTCTTCATTGGGAAATGCTGTTACTTCTGGCTTGGCACTGTATCTGCCTCCCATGATCTCCGTGATATACATCTTAGCAAGTCTTCTTCCTGTGCCTCGACTGTTGGGATCATTCTCTCTGTCAATCACTAGGCTGTCCAACACTGCTTCAAATTTTGGTGTTAATTCTTCTATCAACTGTTCTCGTTCACCTGTTTCTATAAAATCTGCAATATTATCAGCGGCATAGAATCGTTCACCTGCTTTTTTAAGTCGTTCTCGTATTGTCTCAGATACAGGCTTGTTCTTGTTCTGGAATTCACCCACTAGTTCTTGTATATAAGGATCTTGCATTCTATCGTTGGCCATTTAGTTAATCTCCTTTTGATTGGTCTTGTTATACCATTGTACAGCAGTTCGTACTATGTTGTCAATGTCGCTATGCTCGGGTCGCCAATTTAATTCTTCAACAGCTCTGGCTATGTCTGCAACCAACACAGCAGGGTCACCAGCTCTTCTAGGTTCTTCTTTAATGTTCATAGCACCTGTAAATCTTTGTACACTTGTTAACACTTCACGATTGCTGGTAGGCGTGCCTGATCCTAGATTATAACGGGCACATATCTTTTCCTTGTGTGCTTTTTGTAGAGCCAGCACGTGACCGCGAGCAAGATCTGTAACATGCACATAGTCTCTCACACAGGTTCCGTCTGCTGTATCAAAGTCTGTGCCAAACAATCGAAATTCTTTTACTTTTTTCCCTGCATCTATAGCTCTAGGAATAATATGAGATGGTGATTTTCTATTCTCTCCAATTTCTCCATCAACGTCTGATCCAGCCGCATTAAAATATCGTAGGCTCACACTGTTAAAACCGTAAGCAACATGATAGTCTTGCAGTATCTGTTCTACCATTAATTTTGTACGACCATATGGGTTAATAGGTAATAATTTTTCTTCATCGTCTCTGCCAATACCACCAGCTGGTGTGCCATATACTGCCGCACTAGAACTGAATACAAAAGTGTTTACTCCCAATGATCTTAATTTTTCTATCAATCGGAAAGTCATTAGCACGTTGTTAATGTAGTATTTAGATGGGTCACTCACAGACTCATCAACTCTGGTATAAGCGGCAAAGTGTATACAACTGTCTATGTTGTATCTTTTTACAATTTCGTCTAGAGTTTCTATGTTCTTAGGCAAATCCAATTCAAAAGAAGGACCGTACAACACTGATTGTATTTTGTTTTTGACCTCTCTGTCCACCACCACAGGTGTATACCCGTTTTTTCTTAATTCTTTGCAGGTGTGTGATCCTATATAGCCAGCACCACCTATTACAAGTACTGCTTTATTAGTGCCTTTAGGTTCCCAACTGTCATTTAAAATATTCTCATCCATCATTGTACTCCTATTATAATTGTATTATTACGTTTAGTCAACTTAAAAAAGTTTACCATCACACTTTTTATTGCCCGAGCATATTTCTTTGATCAAAGTCTGGACCTTGTCACCAGTTTCGAATTGGGGATTTATACCAAAGCATTGATATTTTGTATTAAAATTCTTCATTAACATGTAATTTGTATATTTGTTACCGCTGTAATCAGGATGTGTTTCCACACCTTCTTTATTTTTGTCTATGTAACTGGAAAGCATCCATCCAATTATAGTTTCATGATGTAGATTTGTTTCTAGAGTCTTGATCAAGAAATACGGTAATTGACAACTTAACCAATAACTGTGACCCCAACTTTTGACGAGCCTCCATGTGTCAATTGTTTTTTTTGGTTGTGTAAAATCTATATTCGACAAACTAGAAGCATTTTGGTTAAAAAATATAAAGTCTACTTTATGGTTAATTTTTACAAGTATCTTGTGCAGTTTTATGATATCTAAGTCTTTCCATTCAATTTTAATGTTGTTCACTGTTTGTATTGCAGAAGCACCTGAACCTATGTTGGTCACTGAATAACCGGCTTCTATACAGCCATTCACAATACATTCGCCTCTTTGATTACCGCATCCTATCAATAATGCATTTTTCATGTTAACTCCGGATAAAGTTTTCGCCAGTTAGATCCTTGTAAAATATCAATGTTATCGAAGTACTCCTTATATTCAACACTACTGCCTTCGTTATCTAATTCCAGTATACAGTTCTTAAGATTCCCGGCAATGTTCAAGTTATCTTTGTATTTTTCAAAAGTATTATTTAAATTTTCTCGAACCGACCTTTTAATTTCGCTAGGCAAATTACGACAACGTAGGTGGTATTGCCCCATGCCACACAGATTAATTGTGTGATCAACACTGCCAATTTCTTCCATGAAGTAATCAATAATTTCTGGCAGTTGCTGGGCTGTTAACACAAAGAACACAGTATTAGCTCTAATATCAACATTAGGCTGGCCCTGTAAAAACTTGATATTTGATAGTGTTCTATTCCAACTGGCACCTCGTCTTATGTAATTAAATTTTTCTCTCGTCCCGTCTATGCTACAAGTGAATAATACATTTGGAAATTTAAGTATTTCCTCTACTATTTTATTATCTTGTTTCCACTGCATGTTTGTATTCACTCTAATAATTAGGTCAGGTCTTTTTTCGATCTGCTTTAATAATTTAAGGTTATATTTGATCAATGTAGGCTCGCCACCACTCAGGTAAATTTCTTTCAGTCCACTTTGATTCGCAGTAACAAACTCGATAATTTGATTAGCAACTTTGGTCGGTGTGTGTTTCACTGGCTTGTTTTGTTCTCGGGCAATACTACTGCTTTGTCCAGCCCAACAAGTCACACATTTTAGATCACAAGTACTACTCCAGTGTAAATCCAATGCCGAAAGTTCAAATTGAGACACGTCTGTGTAATCCACACTGCTGTGTATACTCAACCCATTATAATGGTTTCGTAGTCCTTTAAACTCACCTGCACTGGAAGTGTTCTCCTTCATCAAACACCTTCTACAGTTATCTGTTATTTTGTCCTCTAGTATTTCTTTTCTTAATGATTTAAATTTTTTGTTAGGTAATATTTCAGCAATATCATGCTCCTGTAGGTTTCCCATAATACCTCCGTGTGTACACGTTTTAATTGATCCGTCGACTCCTACATATAACAGGTTCCACGGAGCGGTACAGAAATGTTTACGTTGTCTAAAAAGTTGATATTTTTGTTTAGGATCCATGGTGTAATATTTACGAAGATATTCTCATACTATTGAATTTTAATCTTGTATCTTGTTATACCATTGCACAGCAGTTGCCACCACATTGTCAATTGAACTCTGTGTTGGTTCCTATTTATTAGTGCCTTTAATACTTGGACTCTGCGACTCGATCTCTGTAGTGTCTACCATCTCTTCTCCATTGTTCACCGTCTCCGGTCATTATGTCTACCATTCTATCGATGGTGCCATCGGTCCAATCAGACAGTTTGCCCATGTTCTCATGAGGTCTCATTAATAGAATGTTTAATTTTTGATATGCATCTTCCTGACTCCATGGTATGTACAGTCTGTCTCTGTCATTGGCAAATGTTTCAGGAAATGATCTGTATGCTGGATACAACACATTACAACCCAGTGTGTCTGCTTCAGACACTGTGTTGCTTACCCAATCCTGTAGAGCACAGTTAAACAGCACTCTAGAATCTGCTAGTAGCTCGTAGTATTCGTCTTTTTTAAGATTCTCATAAATTTTTAAATCACCTCGAGATTCTAAATTTCTAGCTCTGGTGAGATATTTTTCGTTGTTGCTTCTTAAAGGTCCTCCGGAGAACACAGCAAACTCAATAGAAGGGTCTTGTTTTCTCACCCGTTGTATTAGATCCATAAAGAAATCTGGCTGTTTCTCCTGATCAAAACGAGCCGCAAAACAGACTCTCTTCGTTCTCTGCTCAAAAGGTTTAACAGTTTTTACTCTGGACAACACTTCTTGTTTGCCAAAACTCAATCCTGATATGTTGTAAATTGGAGCTCGCCAATTGGCTATACGCATATGAGCTACCATTTCTTCATTAGTAGCTAATATGTGAACATTAGGAATTTCATTGCACATCTCTTCGTACAGACTCATCCACTTGCTCATTCCCCACACATGAACGAAATCGTCCGGATCTATCGCCTGTGCTAGGCATCTTAAAAATATCTTTGGTCTGTATTTTTCTGGTGATTGCTGTAGGATGTATGGCAGAGATTCCATGCCTGGTTGGAACATGTCTTCAAAGAATATTGCATCGTTGGATGTAATCTCTCCTGCTTTCATCATTTTAACCAAATTCATTAATTGACTCATGCCAAAGTATGAACGACCGTGTGCATCCAGCACCTGTCCTGTTACTATGGCTTTGGAATTATCAATGGTGGTACCTGGCACAATCACATACTCTATGCCTCTTTTTTTAAATGCTCGTTCTGCCCACTCTGTTAGTTGTAGTGTGTAACGACCTTCGTAGGGCTCCAACCCCATATAAAATATTTTCATTTTCTTACCTTTGTTAATACTGCTTCTCCGTCAGCAGTGTGTTTGATATGATATCCACATTGAGCATTGAGATGGATCCATGTTTTCATTTTGTCATCTTTTACACAAAGAGTAACACAATCTTCTAGATCATCGTCATGCCCGTGATAGGCCCAATAGTAATCTCGGCCGTACACATAACCAGCATTGCCCATCTGTGAACATAGATTAGCCACAGCATCCACGAAAGTGTATGAAGCATTGAGAGCACCGCCGCCTATGGGCAGGTATCCCATTCTTTTGGTCAGCTTCTTAACTGATACATTAACTTCTTTCATATCTTGCTTTCGATCCATTTTCTCCATCCTCTGATACTTCTATTTCCACAGCTCTGCCAGGATATCGTTTTGTAATTTCCACGAACAGGTCATCCGACATCATTTCACAACTCTTGTAGTCTAACTGTAGAGTTTTTTCTGCGTATAATTTTTCCATCCATCTTTTAAACTGTATAAACTCAATGTCTCGATCATCGTGAAACACTTCTATGGCCACTCGGAAGTGGAATATGTGTCTGTGTGGATAACCTAAGAAACTCACATCATCCTCACCGCCAGTGGCCAGTTTAGGATCTGTTAGTGCGGCCGGGTATTTGTGTATGCCTTCCTTACGAAAAGTTACCCAGATCATTTTAGAGCTCTGCTTTGCTCGTTCAATCAATGCTTGGTTGTGCTGTTGCTCTGTGTCCATTATATTGACAGTATGTTTCTAGTTTTTTTTATTATTCTATCTTTAATTCCGTCCCAGTAGTATCCTACTGTTTCTTGTTGTTCTTTTTTCTTTTTAACAGTTTTTATTTTTGTTATTTTCTTCTTTTTAGGCATCGGTTGTCTCCTTTGGGTTAATAGGTCTATCACTCTTGTATTCTTCCCATTCGGTGTATCCTGCTGTTGCTTTCGCTTTGTTTAAACTCATTGCCCATACACCTGTGTTGGTTTTGTTAAAATCTACATCATCTATTTTGATATGAACCTGTGGGTCTTCGTCTGTGTTGGGAAATATAATAGAACAGAAAGGTATAAACTTGGGTCTTTTCCATATTAGAGCAAATTTCTTTTTAACTTCGTTGTGTATGGCATATGGATAGTCCACTGTTACATAATACCCATCATCCAAGAACTTCATCATCTGTTGCAACTGCATGCCGTGACTGTGCATGTACATTCTGTTTGCACCATAGTAGATGTGCTCACAATCGTTAGCAACCACTAGTTCTAGTATTTGGTCTGTGGTTAGATCATTTCTTGCAAGGAACAGTGTGCGTTTACCGTGAGCCAGTGTGTGTTCAATCTCATCTCCAACGAAAAGATTCACTTCGCCTTTGTCGTACAGTCCATTCTCGTAAAATCGTTCCATAATACTATTGTAGCATACTCTTTTCTATAGTCAATAAGATAATAAAATAACCAATTAATACAGCAGTGAGAACAGCACTGCTAATCTCCCATTTGCGAATCTCTGGTAATTTACGCCAGCTCTTTTTTAAGTCGTGAAATTTCATCTTTTAATGCCAGTTTTTCTTTTTTTAATCTCATCAGTATGGTTTTAGACTCTGTACTTCTATCGTGTTGTCTTAACTCTGATATCTCTTCTACCTTTCTATTTAGGTATTCGTGATGCAGTTGTGCTTTTTTTAACTGCTTGTTTTTATTTGCCATTGTGTCCTCCTATTCAAATAATGAGCTAAAATTGTTCGTGCCTTTACCACCGCCTGTGGCTCTGGCCCAACGAGTGCCTCGAATATCTGCTAGAAAACTTGATGCACCGTTGATAACTTCCATGGGTTTTTCACTGGTGAACACTTCTTCTACCAATGTGTTGAAATACAGTATGTTTCTTGGAACATATGTGCTGTGTTCGTCTGTGGTGTCTGATGTTTTGGTCTTTCTCCAGTGTTTAACTTGTGGCCGATGTACCACACTTTCAATATCGTTCATGTCATTAGCAACCTGTACAGCTCGTATCTGATTGTACACGTTATGAGCCATCATTAAACAATAACTAAAAGAATCCCACGCAGTAGCACCTTCTTTGCCGTTTTTATTTAGGTCACCTTCTCCGTAATAACAAACATCTCCCATTGTTAGTCTGTTACCAATTGCACTCTGGAATGGGAAAGGTATGTTAGACCCTTTTAATCGTTTGTCATCTGGTGCTTTGTCCATTATAAATGACCATCTAGACGGTGTAAACATATTCTGTGTGTACACTAATCCGTTGGCTGTGCTTAGAAAAGCAGATGCAGAGTCAAAACTTATTGTAAATTCTGAATTAATATGTTTTCTTACCTGTCTTTGTATCTGTGTTAGATAACAAGCCCAGTCTAATTGAGATGTACCTAACACGTGCATCCAATTCTTACCGTCTAATTTTTTCTCATCTCTCATTATAATGAGTCTTTTCAGCATCACTTCCATGTCACACATGTTAATACCGCCCATCGCCCATCCTTCGAACTCAAAATCTTTCACAGCATCGTACCATATCTGTGCAGTGTTCCAATCGTCTCCTTGCAGTACGTTTAATAGTTTGGTCTGTCCCAGTCTGTTTTTTTGGAAAAACTTGTTGTTGTATAGTGTACCATCCAGTGTGTCTTGAAATGATTTTAATCCTGTTTTAGGAGAGTTAAGATCATCTGCCGCCCAGGTAGGCACGTCTAAGGTCATGGCCCAATCTGATGTTAGCTCTAGCCAGTTTAAAATGTCGCTTCTAACTTTGTTTGCTTTGTTACCTTCAAAGTCTTGCCAATCAAATTTAATAACTCCTCTGCCAATTTGGTATCCACCCGAGTCACCTACTATTGTAGAGAACTTCCTGTCTCTGTTGACCACCATAGAATCTCGATCGTTAACTTTTTCCATATCTAAGCAGGCGTGTCCTGCTGAATACAGTGCTGTAGGATATGTGTACATGCCTTTTTCAGGATTTAAGAAGTTTAGTCCTTCTACTCCATTTTCAAATCCTTGAGGAATTCTTTCTTTTGGTATGTGAGCACCTTCTGAAACTCTTTGTTTGCTGATGAATGTGTTATAAAAGTTTGAAATCGCAGGCAGAAACACAGCGAAGTCTCTGCTGAGTGCTCCTAAATGTTCTTGCCTACGATCCGTCATTATTGCGCCTGTGCTGGTATGATGTACTGATACTTGCCTAATCCTGAATCAACAGATACCTGCATTGCACCTTCATTAGAGAAGTGCAAAGTGACCTTTGCTGAGTCTGATAGTTTCAGTATCTGTAACACCTGTGCAACCGGCCAACTCCAATTTTTATTAATTGTGCCTGCTACACCTTCTGCAAATACAAATTCTCCACCGTGTGATGCTTGATCACCAAATGTGAATATGAGTTTGCCTTCTTCTGTTCGCACAACGAAAGTGCTGTGCTCAGTGTTGGCAGTGGCTTGGAAGTTGAATCTTTGTACACCTGCCATGGATGGCTCAATCTCAACGTCCCACTTAACACCCTTGAACTTCACGGTCTTAAGTTTCTCATTGATGATCTCGGCATTCATGAAACGATAATCATTTTTAAAGTCACCCTTTTCATTTTCAAAATGAATACTCACTGGTGTCTCTGCCCCATTCCTGTTGCCGCTGACTACTTTGATGTTTGCCTTGTCTCGATATTCTGGACACTTCAAATGAATATCTAACTTACTCAATTGAGGCATTCCAAATGTACCAGACATTTCCGCCTGTGGTTTGTGAAAAGATCCTTGTAGGATTACTGATCTGTCTTCGGCCATGGAATCAATTGCTGTTTCCGATTCCGTGCCCGTGATTTTAACAAGATCTAGAAATCCTAGACCGTGCGTGTGTTTGACTATGTCTTTTAAGATATCTATCATAATAAAAATATTATATAGGATATTTAGATTGTGAGCAAGCCTTTAATTTATTTTTCTTCGTCTCGAGGTAACGGTATTTCTACCACCTTGTACACCACTGGATTGGCATTACCAGGTTTCTTGAAGATTGCGTAGTTGGCTTTGGGTTTTATTTGTTCCATTTCAATTACCTCATAACCTGCGTCCTGCAACAGTTTTTTCATGGATGATTTGGTATTGTAGTTCCAGTAGCCTCTTTTTGCTTCTTTTAAATCAGCATCAAAATGGCAATCAGCATAGTGTATGAAACCATATCCCCCTGGCAGTATCACCCTGTGGATATCTCTTAGATATTCTGCAATGTGTTCCTGTGTGAAGAACGGAAATGTGTCCCAACTGAATACGAAATTACAACTGTTGTCTGGTATATCTGGACAAGCAGTTCTGTCAGTGGTATAAAATCTTAATAGTCTTTGATGTGGTTTAGTAAAAAGAGAAAATATTCTATCCTTACATTTTTCTAACAGTTCATTAAAAAATATTAATCTCCATCCACGTAATAATAGAGTAAATTTACCATACCCAGCACCAATTTCTAGACAATGTTGTCTGATATTGCCTTGTTTGGCAAATTGAGCTATTTTTAATTCAATTTGGTTAAAAAGCCATCCATCCTGTATGGCATTTTTATTTCTGTCTTTAAAATCTAAGTCTCGTTCAAACCAGTCTTTAGTCTGATCTAAATTTTTAATCTGTTCAGTGTTTAAAAGATTAACTACCTCTGCAATATCTTCTAACTTCGATAAACTATCATCAATAAGTTTTTGGAAATCTGTGCCTTTCATGGCTTTTAACTTTTCGATCAGTAATTTCACTTCTTCTATGCTGAGCATAGTGTTATTTAAAATTCAAACAGTTGATTAAATGTATTTGTGGTTTCTGTGCTCTGCACGTCCCACTTCAAAACACCAATAAGGTTGGATATCTTTTGGTCCACGATCGTGGCCTCCATCGTTTCAGAATCAAACGGCAGTTCCTTGAACCATTCCGGAATACGCAGTTCGTCCACCGGATACGCAATACTTGTGTACCCCATGGGATTCTGTTTCAGTTTACATACAATAACCTTTGCACCATCGGTGATTAACATAGAATATTTGTCTCCGTACATTTCTCTGCACCTGTTCCAGTTCATGCTGGCCCTGACGTGTCCTGGCATGTTGGCTTTGCCTTTAGACGCCTCCGCCGCTGTGTACTTGGTCATGTTGTTCGCTCTCTTGGGAGATCCTTTCTCCCACCCTGGTCGTGCTTTAAACTCTGCTCGGAATTCGGATATCCTTGCGAGCACGTCTTTCTCGGTGCCATTGGTCAGCACCATCATCAATAACTCACTCAAGAAATCCTGTACAAACACAGGAGTGTCTGATCTCTTGAGATCCAATCCCATTGCTTTCATTTTGCCTGGTGAGCCTGCAGTGTCTGTTCTGTTGCCCTCTTTGTCAAAATATATCACTGCATATCTTTTCTTTGTGATGAACAGCCCTTTGGATGCCACCAATTCTCTGCCGGCCGCGATCACTTCTCCTCGACTCCTTGGACAATGAAATGCGTTGGTCATGAATCCTGGGAATGAAACATTCACTTCGTCTGCGATCTTATCATACAACTCGATCACGTTCTCTCGCTCCCACGGAATCTGTTTTGCGTCTATTTCTTTTTGTAGAGGTTTGTATGCTGAGAAATACACGGAATCTGTATCTCCGTATATGATAGAATCACCTCGGTGATCGTAGGCACCTGTTATGACTTCGTTGGTCTTGGACGCCATGTGTCGAGTGATACATCGCCCCGTCAGTGTGACGGACTGTCCGATCCTCAAGTCAAAAAATCTACAACCAGGATTCAAGATTGCACCATACAGTGAGTTTAGATTGATCTTTTTGACCAATTGTCTTTTATCCCAATACTCTCGTTCAATCTCGTTGTCTCCACAGTCGTGCATTTTCTTCTGCATCACTTGTCTCTCCTCGTACCAACGTTTTAACAGTCCCGGTATGATCGCTTCAAACTCATAGGTGAATATGGTACCATTGGCACTCAACATCCATTGGTTGTTGCCATCAAACACCAGTTCATGCATTTGTGCCGCTGACATTTTAACAGTTGTGTCGTCTGCCCAGTCCACAATAATTTCTGTGCCTTTTTCTTTGTTCATCACTGCAACGTATTCCCATGAACCAAATTGGTTGTCCCAGGCCGATGCAAATGATTTCTTTTGGTGTATGGCTCTGTTGACTTCCGCTGATGTTATCACAGGACGAATTTGTCCAACGATAGATTCCGGACCCATGTTTAGAGCTCTGATCACAGATGGATACAGAGAATTAATGTCACAACTGCCTATCCAATCATGCAGTCCTGTTTTTGGTGTGGCCACATATGCACCTGCCGCCTGTGATGATTCTCCCTCTGCTCGCCTTTTCCTGGCAGGCACGATCATGCCACGCCTGTGTGCTTCGTTTACTATGGCCTGTTCTGTCACTGCCACAGCACCCATTGTGGTCTGCAGTAACACAGTGTTTTGATGTGCGATCTCGTTGGCCAGTTCTATGAACTTTAATTTCTTCTCTAATTTGGCCAGCAGTGCAGTGTCTTGCCTGTTGTACTCGATGAACAACCCAAAGTCGTTGTTGTACAGTGCATCCAGTGATCCTTCATACACCGTCTTTCTTTCATCCAGCTCGTACTCGCCTATGGCATCTAATCTGTACGTGTGTCTTTCCTCGTAGGTGTATTTTCTATACAGCTCTAACAGATCCAGATGCACACGACCAATCAAATCGTATGAGGTCTGCTCTCTGCCATATTTTTCAAATACTCTTTTTCTAGGTTTCTCCCCCCAAAAACACAGTCGTCTTGTGTCATCTGAACTCAATACTTTCTGTATCCTTCCCACTGTGTAGGGTATGTCGTACCCTTCTGAGTTCCAGCCTGACAAGATGTCTGCGTCTTCGATCAGTGTCAGGAAAGCGTCCAGCATATCTTTCTCTTTCTCAAACAACATCACGTTGTCAAAACGTTCTGTGGCCATCCGTGCACCTGACATGTTCAATGTCTTGGGCGGCACTGCGAACGTGACCAGTTGATCAGTCCAACTTAGATGACAGGTTATGGCAGTGATGGGCATAAAAGGGTCATCAGTGGTGGAGTATCCACGCTCTGGATCAAAGTCCACCTCGATATCAAAAAACACCACATTCAGTTTGGGAGCAGGTTTGCCTAGATAGTTCTCTTCCAGACAGCGGAACACAGGATTGATGTCCTGCTCATAGAGTGTTTTATTGCTCCTTATCTTCTGTTCTTTGATGAACTCTTTGAAAGTGGAACACTGTACTTTCTGTAACTGTTCTCCGTATATGCTTCGATGTTTGCCGCGACTGTCTGGATAATAGAAAAGATATCGAGCATCATATTCCACGAACTTACGCTCGCCTTTGACTCGTTCCACGACAAATACCTTGTCTTGATCTCTTTTATAATATGCGTCTATGTAGCTCATTTAAAAAAATACTTTATAAATTCCTATACAGTTCATTATAGTAAACCATGAGGCCAAAACGCAAGTCCAAATTATCCTTCTTCGGAAACTGGCTATGGCCAGTGTGGTTGATCCGATAAGGTATGGAGGGAATATCAACTGCATGTCGGGAATTGGTGATGTAAAGGTCAGCAGACAACTGCCAGCGATGGTGAATGCGACGGATACAATTTCTAAGTAAAAAGAAAGTCTATCAGTTTTATAGCTCGTGATCCAAAACTCCTTTACGAGTTTGATCACTAAATTTTGCCAGCGGCCGCCAATATCGAATCTACCATGTCCATGTCGTCGGTCACAGATTTGTATGAATCTTTGTGTGCTATTGTGATTGCTTTGCTGATTATTCCTGGTTTAACTTCTAGTTCTTCACCGATGGCCTTGACCGTGTCTCTCAAACCACCTTTGAGATCGTCGATCTCTCCCAGCACCTGTGAGCCTTCTTTGATGATCTGGATTAGTTTTTGTTTTTCTGCTTCGTTAAAGTTTTTACCTGACATTTATGTTCTCCTTGTTGTGAACAGTATATAATGATTTTGCCAGAAGAGCAATGGATTTTTATATTACTTCTTTGTCTTTACGTTCTTGGCCTTGCCACGTCTGTTCTTGCTTGGATCCTGCCTGCGTTTTCTTGAAGCCGCGGATTTCCTACCTTTTTTGCCCAATGCGTATGCTTTTGATCTTGGTAAACATTTAGGCTTGCCTTCCTTGCCGGAACCTCTTGCACAGTCTCCTCTGATTTTACCATCTGGACCAAAACGCACCCACTTGTCTTTGAACCATTTTTTCAAGTCTTCGTTCAGTGATTCTGTGAAAACCAATCCGCCACAGTTCACACAGAAGTCTACGTCTTCTCGCTTGACGCAGTTGGGAACACGTTTTCCAAACATGGTCTTCATGCCCTTCTTCTCGTAGCCCTTCCAACATTTCTCTGTTATTACGTCTGTGATTCTCATTTCTTTTTCCTACCTGCACAATGGGCCTTCTGTGAGAACCCTTTGGGATTTGAACAGTTGATTGATTTCTTGTATTTATTGCTCCATTTTTCTTCTTTGACCCTGAAAGGATAGGCCATCGAAGAGTGGTATCCCATCCTGGCGGAACCTTTGGCTCTTTTCTCTACTTTCTTTAGATTTTTTCCTACGTCTGGATGCACGTATCTGGTTGCTAGTATCTCGTGTATCTTCATCACTTGCTCTTGTTGCCCCAATTGGCCGCACCTTTTTTACGACACTGCACCAGGGCACCGGAGGCATAGGCACTGGGCCATACTTTGTATCTTGATTTTACTTTGTGATAGCAGGCATCTTTCTTCTCTGCCAGCTGTTCAAACTGTTCTTCGGTGATTGCGGTGACTTCGTTGATTTTCATACTGCTACCTTGTATGTATTTATTTGTTCTACCAGGAAGCCTTTGAGCTTGCCTCTTTTGATATGTTTTCCTATACTTGTCTTCCAGTGAAGCGTATTATAGTTCCAGTTTTTTTTCTTACAAATCTCTTTAAACTCTAAGCCATTTACAATGTACTCTTCGCCTTCACTTGTAGTAATACGATATATATATTGTTCGCTACGCACACGAGAACTTTTAGATCCACCTTTGACATGCCATTCTTTAGATTTACCTGTAAAGTTCTTAGCATATTGTTGCCCTGCTTTGCGTTGATGTTCTATAAATGCATCATAGTCATATTCTTTCAATCCGTGTAAATAGTGCTTGCCGCCGTATGTGTTATTATAAGACATAGGATCTTTAACTACATTTTTGTTGACTATTTTTTTTTCTAGATTCCATAATGCATCTGCACTATCTGCGGTTGCAATAATTTCTTTAGTAAAGTTTTCTGCACCATACTTTTTAATAGCGTTCATGATACCTATACCACTACCCATATAGGAATCGTTTACATTTTTAGTAGCATGTCTGCCAATGTAATATTTTCCATTTATATGGTTAGTTATTTTATAGATAGTATAATGCATTACGTAACGCATTACCAAGCCTTACAACTCCAATATCGTGCTGTGGTTTTGTCCTTGGCTGTGTCGCACTTGTGTCGAGCTCGGAAAGATTTTCTTGCTTTTGGATTGCTCTTCCTGATCTTCATGGTCTTCTGTCCTAATTTTTTAGCACTTGTCCCACCGTGTCCGAAATTTACTTTCTTGACATTGCCTGTTTTAGGATTCTTGACGTACACTTTGAATTTTTTAACATCACCACGCATGGGTTTGTTCAGTGGCACTGTTCTGCCCTGGTACTTGGCTTCAAACCAGTTCCTTGCTCCCTCGTGGAACTGTTCTGGTATCCGCCTCTGTAGCCATGATTCAAACACTTCCGCCATGCTCTGGTCATCCACGGCATTTGGTTGGGCAGGCGTGGGACGACCTTGTTCGCTCTCCCCCATCATGTGTACGGGGTCTTTGATAAATTGTTTGGTTCTTCTTAGTCCCCTGGAACCTGCTGACTGTGGAGCTTCTGCTTGGCGATTGGCCCCGATGGTACCGGTCTGTTTCATGCGACTGATATCGTCTAGATACTGCTTGTATGAAAAAATAGGCATTTGGCTCATTGTACGACTATTTATTTAAAAATTCTTTGACGTTGGATTCTAATTCACTCAATGCCTGCGACAATCTTGGCTGTTCCGCATACGAGTTGTCTATTTTAAACAAACGACCACCAAACAACTGTTCAAATCTGGGCACATTTGCCTTCACTGTGCCGAAGTTGCTCATCAGCACTTTCTCTGGTATGCTTCTTTCACGCTTTCGATTACGTTCGATGGAAGTTTCGATGTCGGCATCCACGTAGATCATCGCAGTCTCGTAGCCCTGTGCTTCCAGTTCCTTTTTGGTATCAGACACTCGATCGTAGGACCTGCCAGTGGTGTCAATCATCATGCCCAGGTTTCCCTGCTGATACATCTGTTGCTGTTTGCCTGTGATCTGTTTGCTTCGTTGCCTTTCGATCTCCCTGGGTGTCTCTTCTTCTGGGGGCATTTTGAGACTCAAGTTTCGATTGCGTAGCAGATGTTTGAATGCGGCATCAGGATTGACCTGTTTCAGTCCGTAGAACACAGAGGCCAACTGTCGAGCTATGAATGTTTTACCTGCCCCGGGCACGCCCGCGAAGAATATGGCCTTGTTCTGATAAGGGTCAAAACGACCTTCTATGATCTCTGTGATACGCATATACTAGTATTTATTTTATACCAAGTATGTGTGCCAACTGGGCACCACTGGTCTCTTCCGGTGTCTGCACGTGATCTCTTTTTAAACCGTAACCTGTGCCTGCGCCTTTGTGGTGTATTTTTGGATTGAATGTTGTTTTTTCTGTGCGTGGTCTTTTATTTGTTTTGCGTTTTTTCTTCAATGTTCTCTATTTCTTGGTAGATATGATTATCTACTTATTTTTAATTATGACAGCTCGTCAGTGTATGATTTTTCATGATCGTCCACCATGTCACCCAGGTAACCGATGATTTCTTCTTTGGATCTTGCAGTGTGAATCACAACAGAATTAACATACGAGTCCGATGGTTCGACATCTACCACGATGCTCCTGCCTTCTTCACCACTTTTTTTCATGATGGTTCTTTTCACTACTTCGGCATCGGAGTCTGTCACTGGATGCTCTGCGTCGAAGTCACCTTGTAATTGAATGGTGTGTGCTTTGTATTCGTCCTGTCCCTCATATCCAGATGCTTCAACAGTGTCTTCGTTGGCTCTTTTTAAAGCATTGGCCACGCTGGGGTGTTTTGACAATCCTTTTGCAAGTTTTTCAATCACCTCAACGGCACCGTCGTAGTTGCCACCCTTGTATTTGGGATCGTTTAAAATGCCAAATGCCTGTTTGATCTGTTGATCAGTGAATTCACCGTTCGAGAGTATGTCGTATTCTTGGACCACTTCGTCGTTGTTTTCATCTTGTTCTTTGTCTTTTTCAGCAATGATCTCTTGTTCTATTTCTTCAGCGTCTGCTATGATCTCTTTGGTGTCCTCAGTTTTGACAAGAATGCTTGATGATTCTTCATTGTAAACTGCGTCATGGTCTGAGATAGAGTTGTACAGTTCGACCAATTCTGCCGCTTCTGCAGTGTTGATATACTCTTTGATATCTTTCGCCAGTACTGCTCGGAATGCATCTGCTTCATAGGTCTGTTCCTCTTTCTGCTCTGCTTTTAATTCTGCCAGTTTCGTCTCCAACTCTGCAATGGTGTCTAGTCTTTTAGAGTCTTCCGTCACTGCTTTTGTTATTGTGGCTGAAATGGAATCGTCCGCATCTGATTCTCGGATGGCCTGTGTGATCATGGATTCCGTGGTTGTCTCATCTCTGGTGATGGATTCGATCAGGGCTTCTGCCTGTTTGGAAACCACAGGTGATGTGTATTCCTTGATGCCTGCCAGTTTGGCAATGTCTGCCAGTGAAATTTCTTTTTCGTCTAGGATCTTTGGCTCTTGTCTGGCCGCTTCTAGAAGTGAATGTCGTTCTTCTTCTGGTGTGATGTTACTCATCTCGTTGAGTCTTTTTACAATATCTAACCAGTTGTCTTCGTATTTTTTTGTCATTGTAGAGTATTTATATTTGATTACGCAGTTATTTATAGCAAGGTTTTATGTGTTCAGGTTGTTTTGAACTTGTTTGCCCAGCTCTCACCCAGTCGTTTGCCCATCATGTCTGTCAATCGGTTGGTGTACAGCACTGTGCTGGACTCTTTTGTGGTGATCAACTGTTGTTTCCTACGAATCAGCTCTTTTTGTAGCTCTGGATCCCGGTTGGTGTTGGGATCTCGTGCCAACATGTCGAGGGCCTTCAACTTGTCTGCATAATCAGAAGAGGGTTTTGCGATCTTGGCCAATACCTTGTTTTTAAATGGTGAGTACTCATTCACTGCATCATCATCTTTGGGACCATATCCTGCGGGAGTTGCATCAGTCACTCTGGCATCAGTCTTTTGATCCTGTGCCTGCTTGTCTCTCAGTTTTTTAAACAGATCCTGTAGGTGTGGTGGATAATCTTGATCGTCCTTGTCCTCACTCTTGTAACCCGCTGGCATGAAGTTCTTGTATTTGTCCTGCAGGTATTTCACTTGGTTTAGATCTTTACCTATGTCCAATCTCAATTTGGCACCTTTTAAATCTTTTTGTATCATTGCGACCAACTCGGCGTCTCCCCTCTGTTCCGCAGAGTCCAGTGCTTGGTTCATGGCCTGTATCGCTGGCACTGAATTGTCGATGGCTTGATTGACGGCACCGATGCCTGCCAGGCTACCAACGATGATGCCTGCCGCGGCCATCTTCTGTAGCCATCCTTTGATGTCTTCGTCCAGTATTTGTTCTGACACGTGTCTGGAGTAGGGTGCTTTCGCCGCCACCGCTTTACCGTATCTCAGTTCCTGTGACCTTGCCAGTTCCCGTGCCGGCCTGTTAAAAAAGTGTGCTCGCTTCTGGAAGTGATGATTGATCTCTTCCGGTGACATGGCGTCTAGTCTTTCTTTGTCCTTGATCATGCTCGAAGGCATCCTGGATCCTTCTTTCAAACCATCGTAGTTCTTTTTTAGGTATGCCTGTGCCACTCTCTGGTCCGATGACTTGTGTGCTGAATTGCCATCCTTGTCTAAGACGTCATACACCATCTTGCCATCCTTGCCCTTGTACATCGACACGTACGGTTTGATTGATGCTTCGTTGTTTTCTTTGACTTCTTTTGCGTATTTCTTTTCCACTTCCTGCACTTTTCTTTTCATGATGTTCAGCATGCCAGGGATGGTCTCAATGTCGTCCATGGTGGTCTCCGTGGCCAGTATCTGGTCGATGTTTTTTTGCACTATGTCTGCGTGTCGCTGATGTAGGTCACCTAATTGTTCTCTGTATGGATTCAATTTTTGATAGTCTTCGTAATGATACACAGCGTCCAGCATGTCCACTGCTCTGTTCATCTTGGTCTGCATCCATCCTTCGATGTCATCACCTGGTTGTACCATGGAAGCAATTTGTAGAGCATACTTGGCAGTTGCGTACAACTGCGATTTGCTCATGTGTCCCTCACCTGCGTCTTCTTTCACGCCCTGCATGGTGCCTGTGCCCTTTGGCATTTTACTGATTTCCGTGACTGTTTGACCTTCTATGTAATGTCCAATGGTTGAGATGTAACCTGATGCCAGGTCGATCTTTTTAGCCACCCATGATTCCATCTCTTGGTCGTTGTTCAGGATGTTGTGAATTTTTATCGCGTACTTGCCTGCCCTTATGGCCTGCTTGATGAACATGCTGGCTTCGTATGTGTCTGGTTGTACTGGGGCATTGATCTCTGTGATACGCATATGGATATTTAGTTGAAGCTGACGTGTGTCAATTGGGGATATTTCTGTTTGATCCTGCGAGCGGTCTGATTCAAATGCATTATGGCCTGATTGAAATAGCCCTCGGGCTTGCCACCATCTATCATTCTAGCACTGCCTGGCTGTTGCGTCACTGTGTCTGGTTCTTCTGCACTGGTCTTGCCCACGTGCTTCTGTAACCACTGGGTGGTGATGTTAATGAATTGATCTATTGGCACCGGTGAAGCATCTTCAAAATCTGAATCCATGCCCAGTGTGTCCAGCACTGCTCTCATGGAAGCATTGGAGAAATACTGTGATTGCACTTCTGCGTCTTTTTCGTAGCCCTTGGGGAAAGTCCATACTTCTCGAGGCTCACCATTGAAACTAACAGTGTCTCTCATGTAGCCTGTCATGGAGGCACCTTCTTGCATGACCACTTCGTTAATCTTCATTGTTACATCCTTTGCATCTGCAGTGGTCACAGAGTCTCACGTCTTTCATTTCATCCAGGTCCTGTATCAATGGTGCGCCGCAGTGACTGTCGCGACCACAGTTTTGACATTTGACTATCCATTCTTTTTTCAACACAAGTGTTCCCATTATCTTCTCACCACCCCTGGTCCACCGAACAGGCTGATTCCTGGCAGTGCGTGAGCACCTTTGGCTGTGCCGTTGGGATTCTTGGGTTGTGTAATTTTTGGCAGTCTAGGGGCCTTGGTTCCAGACACACCTGGTGTGCCTGTGTATGATTTTTTAAATCTGTCTTTGCCTATGGCCACCTGGGGATTGGCAATAGAGGCTATGCTACCTGCTGATGTAGCACCTGCTGTTGCTGTTTCACGTATTAGAATTTCGTTGATCTTCATGCTGTTTGTATTTATTGTAGAGATACTGCACATGTCTAAATTTACCTAACGGCCAAATTCCTTTAGAACAATTTCTGATAGCTCGCCAAAATCCCAACTTTTTTTTCACGGTCAAACGGTAATGACCACTGGAGCCGATCCTATAACCACCAGTGTTAGATTTAAGTTGGATATCTGGAAAATCAGCCTCTGTATCACGTACAAAATTTTCAAAAATTCGAGTTCTGTTGTCGTCTGCATAAAAATCCACGATATCACGGTTATATTTCTCCCAATTCTTTCTATTAAATTTAAAATTATTCGTTAGATTATCAATATTTTCCAATGCTTTTTCAGATGCCAAGTAACACAGTGACAACGTGACGTAGGTGTATCTGCTCATAAACCCGTTGGCATAGTTATTATCATCGTTGTGTATCTTTATCACCACATCCAACGAATCCGCACCCGCATCATCAAACTCGATGTATTTTAAAAATGGTGGATTTGTCGTGAAATTTTGTAGCTGTTTATGAGAACTAGGATCTAATTGATCCGGGTTAACTGTTACCCAATCTCTCTGCGGTGTAGCCTGAGGTATGTCAAACTCGTCCAACAACACATCATTCACATACACCCTGCACAGGGGTTCTTTTTTATAGATGTCGCAATGGAATCCTAGCATCAATAACTGTCGCATCAACAGTAATTATTACTTTTTAGAACGACCTGACTTCATGTTGGCACACCAGTGATACATTTTAGCCTTCTCGCCTGATGCATTTTTGGCCTTCTTACGCAATGCTGTTACACTTCCTGTACAGCTGGCACCTGCTCGTTTAACTCTGCCAGGACGACTTTTTCCTTTTTTCTTGCCGTCTGCGAAGTTTTCTAAAAATTCTTTGTATTCCAACTGTAATTTTTTGACGTTCTTGTATTCATCACCTGGTTTGACATCTGATGTGGTGTTCTGTTTCGTTATGATGCCCACTCCTGCCGCATCTTCTGGCAGAGGATGACCACCTTCCATGCAGTCCCATTCAAACTGTGTGAATTTTTTCTTGGGTGTTTCTTTTTTCTTGTTGAACAGTGCCTTGAACCTGTCAGACAGCGTTTTTTTATTAGCTTCAAAATCAGGATGTGCAGTACCGTATCCTGTTTTACCCACTGTCCTTGGTTGTGGGAAATATTCGTTGGCCCTGTTGTTGCCCTTGTTCTTGAAATCAAATCTGTTGTTGGGTCCAGTACCGGGCAGATGTATCAATCCCATGGAGTCAGCAGTACCGGGCATTATAACAAATTCTCGTATTTTCATTTATCCTCGTGGAACCCGAATTTTGTTGGGTTCCCTGCTTTGACCATGCTTCCATAAACATACATATTGGTGCATAGTTGTTCCACTTGTTTGAGAGTGTCCTCGTCCTGCTCGACATTTTCCTGTGCCGTGCTTTCAAGATTACATCTAGGTGGTATTGTAAATCCAAAATTATTAGCGAAGCTGAACAGATTACCATGTATGTTCTGGAAACCATCACCTCCCCCGGACACTGCAACGCCAAACACTTTGTTGTAGAACGGTCTGAACTTGTTGTCCGTCCCCCACGTATCAATGTAGTCCATTCTTTCTACAAGACTCTGGATGTAAGATGAGTGCATGCCCCACCAGATGGGAGTGGCAAACACTATGCCATCGCTTTTCAACATCTCGTTGAGCACTGGTTGTAGGTCATCGTCGTGCTTGTCCGTGCCACGCACGAAATCCAGCTCATTGAGTGTTGTGATGTTTGAATCCGCTCCAAAACTTTTAAATTTAAGGTTCAGCAATTCACATATTTTATATGTGTTGCTTTCTGTGGTTTTCTTGAGACTGCCGTTGATTATTAGTATTTTCATTATTTCAGTGTGCTTGTGAGCATCCACTGATGTTTGTTGTGAGCATCAATACGACCTGCGATAAAATCACCAAATCCGTGTAGGTGATTGCTTTCTACCAGCATGAATAATTCTGTTAGGCCTGCGATGACTTGAGAGTTGGATGCAATTAATTTGTTGTACATTTCTTCAGAACCAGGTATTGCGGATTCCTGTTCGATCTGTGATAGATCCATGAATCGGTTGAACACTCCTGGTGCGAAAGTGTCCAGTGTGCGAAGCTGTTCTGCGAATGTGTCAATGGACGCTTGTACATCTTCATAGATGTCGCCAAACAATTTGTGATCCTGTGCAAAATGACGACCCGTTATATTCCAATGATAATAGTGCGCCTGCAGATAGAATAGAAATACATCTGCAAATACTTTTTTAGCCTGTAATTTAACTTCTGGGGTCATACACTGTTATTTATGCTTACAGTTTATACCATGCCAACGGCGATAGTTACCTAAAGTAGTAATATAACCACAATATTCGCATTCAGTTTTTCCTTTTTCCATTGCCTTTAAATATGCTTTTCTTTCTCTAATGTTTGGTTTTCTACCCTTTAAACTGTTTGAAAGGTTATCACAATGTTCTTTACTTCTTATTTTTCCAGTAAGAGCCTGTGATATTTTTTTTCTATGTTCGTCGCTCATAGGACCTAAAACTTTTCCCAAATTAATCTCTCTTAATTTTTGTTTAGTTTCCTCTGTGTGAGGTTTACCTGTTCGACCAATCTGACGTCTCGATATTGCTTCACGTTGTTTGAGTGTTCTAACTTTACCTAAATTTTTTCCTTTCATTGATTCAGAAAGTTTTTTCTTAGATTCTTCGCTCATTGGTTTTCTTTTGATGCCGAGTTTGGCTTTGCTTATTTTTTCTCTAGTTATATTTGATAAAACATTACCTTTTTTAGCACCAGAACCACCATCACCACCATTTGTTTTATTTCTTAATATACCTGTTCCTAAATCTTTTCTGCCATACCATCTTATTAATCTACGTTCCAACGCTAATGCTCCAACGGTTGTTAAATTATTTTCTATAATAATCATCCTATCTTTGGTTGGCTTTCCTACCTCGCCTTTAGATTTTGTAAAAATTCTAGAACCCGATCCTTTACCAATATAGTATGGTGATCCGTCATTTCTTAAATAGGCATAGACATAGTAAATGGTCATACATTTACTTATCACCAGTTAGGTAAAGTTATTTTTAGGCATGGGGTTTTCTTTTGTAAGTCCAGGCTGTGCAAACCACAATCGGAACCATTCCGGAGTGCCTGGTTGTATATTATGTTTGCGTTGATACTCGGCTTTTGCTGTGCCAGTGTGGGATATGTTTTCTCCCATACTAGGTTCTGCGGAATTATTCTGAATCCCTGCTAGTCTTTTTAGATCCTGTATGTCCACTTTGTTCCTTTGCCTGACGCTTGATGTCTGCGTCTGAATATTGTAATTTGTCGCCCATCATGCCACCTGCACCTTTTGCGATTCCTGGTTCTAATTTTTCCACTGTACCACCTTTGGCCAGGAATTCAGCCATCTGTTTTTCCAGTTCTACCCTTGCTCGTTGTTTCATCACTCGTTCGTCGTCCATTAATTGTCCATCGTAATTTCTATTGATATCATTTGGCATTCTGTTCTCCGTATCGGTTTAACTCTTGTTGTACCTTAATTATACTATCTTTGTTGGCTTGATACAAGACCCCAAATCCACCTTTTGCTTCCCATCTCTCGATGTTGACAGGACGATCATCTATCAGTATGTTGGGAGTGCCATCCTTCTGCTTGGCCCATTTTTCCTTGCGACCTGACACAATAACTTCCTCTGGTCTTTCGATGTTCTTTGCAATCCACACTTTTTTCTGTGCGGCCGAATTTTCGTGGTCACCTATCAGCGGAGAAGTCAGTATGGAAAACCGTCCTCCGGTGGCACTTTTGATCAACTGTATCAGTGCATCTGCTGAGGGGAACTTTGGTAGTGTTGAGAAGAAATCTGATCCTGTGATTCTATCGATCACTTCTTGTTTGAGATCACCGCCGGTTTTCACTGATGTTAGTTCTTTCCAATGATCAACGCCGTACATCTGTTCCACACCGCCAAAGAAGTCTGCGATCACACCGTCCATGTCCAGATATATTACAGGTTGTTTTTCAGTCATCTCTGCTTCATTATACAACTGTTCGTTGTTGACTGCAACCTTTGTCTGCATTCTGTCCTGCAGTGTTTGGTAAATCTTTTGAGAGTTTTCGCCGCCCAACACGATCTTGGAGAATGTTGCAAAGTCTCCATTCGCCACTGCTTCTCTGGCTTTGGAAGCTGATGCACCTGCCACTCCCGCTTCGTCTGGATCTCTTTCACCAGAACTTACCACATCCACGGAATCAAAATCAAACACCAGATTACCTTTTTTATCTGTCTGTTTGTTGTATTGGTTTAAAAATTTTTGGAAACTGTCTACTCTGTCAGACCCTGCTATCATGATAACTCGTGTGCGACCCTCGTTCATTAATTTTTGCAGTGCTTGAACAATGGTGGTCACTGTGGGATCACCGATCTCCACATCCGTGAACTTGCCTGTGCCTTGGATGTATTCTGCTTTCTCGGAATAACTCAATGGGTCTGTTTTTGAATTCTGTTTGTGAGACAGGAACAGGTAGGGTTTTGCATCATTCTTCTGTGCCACCGACCTTACAGCGTTGATCAATTTCTCGTGACCTATCGTGGGTGGATTGAAACGACCAAAAGCAAACACTGCTGTGCTGTCGTCGTCTTCTTTAAGAAATAGTTCCTTTAGCAACATCGTATTCGCCCTGTTTTAGATTTTCAAATTCTCTGTCTGCAATTATTTCCGCAACACGAACTCTGGTTTCTCGAGGGAACATGTCTTTGACATCTTCTCCCTGTGTGCCAAATTCCCTCACATACTCCTTGGCCGCATCATCTATGAGATACTGCCATAGCTTTTTGGCCTTTTCGTGATCGTATGTGTTCTTTGTGATCTTCCTTCTTAAATTCTGTATGATGGGCATGAATCTGCGACGATACAGATCTTCGTTGTTCATGATGTACAGATCCAACTCGTTGGTTGCGTTGGAATCTACATTTTCTCGTATGAATTGATGTGCTCTCATACCTGTATTTATGTTAGTACAGGTTCTCTAACAGCCACATATAGAACGGTGATGCGAACTGCAACTGCCATACACCATTGTGGCCTATTGTGTTCACGTTCTTGAATGACACAGGCAATTCTTGTCCTGCAGATCGTTGCTGTGTGGCCCATGGTTCTGGGTACTCAGGGGTGTATACGCCCTCATAGATCAGTGCTCCTAGGTCTATCTCGTCAATCTCAAGGTTCTTGATGTGCAGTAACTGATCCTGAACAATCTCACTGTTCTCTACGATGGTTTGATGTCTATCTTTGCCGGATCTCACAATTTTTAGGTTGTATTCTTCGCCATCTTCCAGGGTGTGCTCGAACTCTATCCGAGTGGGTTTGTCCTCTGTGCTGGTGATCTCTGCCCTATGACAACTCGTGTCGTTGATCAGTATCTCTGCCACAGGGGGTTTGTCCCAGTGTGTGGACCATAATTCCAGTTTAAATTTCAATTTTTCTGTTTTTGTATCAGTCATTGTATGAAAACTCCAGTCCTGCTTTGGTTCCTATGTATGGTCTATTTAAATCAGTGCGAGTTAATTCTATGGTCATCGTGGTTCCTTGCACTGCCACTTTCATGTACTTGTCTGTGCGACTCAGCACATCTGCCTCCTTGTTCATGCCGTTGTCTATACAGGTTATGATTATCTGTTCCATCCTAGTGCCTCCTTTTGGGTGTTTTGTTTGTTAGTACTTGTTGCGACAGCAGTCGTACCTTTGCCGTTTATCACTGCTATCTGTTGATCTATGTCCGCAAGTTGTATCCTCAGTTCCAGGATCTCTGTGTCTTTGCCTTCCTTCTTCAACAGCTTGGCCAGTTTCTTCTCTACTCGTATTTTCTGACAGCCGGGTCTTTCGTTCTTCATGCCAAAGAAACTCATACAAGCACCATAAAACTTTTTACTGACCTGCATGGCTGGCACAAACTTATCGTCACCTGCAACCCCCGCCACGTTCTGTCGATATTCAAGACTGAATGATGTTTTCCAACCTAGCTCGTTGGTGGATTGACTGGAATAGTATATGCCTAGATCTTTTTCTGGAGTCCTGCTGGATATGTCTGCTCGCACGTTGTCATACACAATGTCACCGTCCATTGTTGTGGCATATGGCACATTCAAATTCACTGCACCTTTGGTGATCCTGTTAGGCAGTGAGTAGGTTATCCCCCATTTGCTAGTTTCATCCAACTGTTGCTCCCAACCCAGTTTCATTGACTGTGTCTGCAGTGTGTCTGCACTGGATATCAGGGAGTTGGAAACTGTGCTGAGGTTGGTGTGACCCTGTCCCATGTCAAATGAGAATGTGTTCTTGCCTAATGTGTACTCTATACCTGCCTGTCCAAATGTGGTATCGTTGTTTTCACCTACCCCCAGGGCTCCGCCGGAGCTGTTGCCCAACCAAGTGTTCTGTTCACTCATGTAACCCACTGTGGTTTTTAATTTTAAATTCTCTGAGAGATTCCAACCTTTGGTGATGTTCGTGGTCCAATCTCCTTTTGTGTCTGTGGAGTTGTACAATCCCATGGTCAAATCATTCCATAGTACAGGAAACTGTCCACCCTGTTCGAATGAACCATACTGCTGTTGGAAAGACAGATACGGCATGCCCTGCAGTGCCGCTTGTACGTCACTGAATTTACGAGTGTCTCTGACTGTGACGCTTTTGGTCATGTCCACATAAAAGTCTCGGGCAAATTCATCCACGATCATTACTTGACTCAATTGGGACACATTGCTCAACATGGACAAGGATGAACCAGAACCTCCAGAGCTGGACAGACTGGACGAACTGCTGACAGAAGATGTGCTCCTGCCCGAGGTCGGTATGCCCACGGCACCCACGGGTTGGGTGGCTTTGTCCAGATCCATTATGCCTGATCCGTGTATGTTCACATTATAACTCGTGATGCAATCTGTTTTACAAGCAGTGGTGGTCAGTAATCGCACAAGGTTCTCACCTTTCATGTAAGGCCACATTTGACTGACAAGGGCCACCCCGCCGGTCACAATAGGTGCCGCCATGGAAGTTCCCGTCATTGGACCATATGATCCATCATTCTTGGTGGAATAGGTGTAACCTGGTGCCAGTATGTAGAAATCTGAAACTTTGTGTGTGTCATTACACGAGTTGTTCGCAGTGTCGACATCGTGACAGATGTGTCCGGCCCAGTTACTGAAACTTGACATCCTGTTGTTGTGATCCACAGCACCCACTATCAACATCTTACCACCCAGTAATAAATTCCCATCTGCGTCTGTGCTGGTTGCAAAATAGCCCGGATTGGCCGGAACGGCCACCCCTTGGTTACCTGCCGCATTGACCACAACCATGCCTTTGTCTGTGGCTGTCTTCCATGCTGTGGGGTCTTGCATGTTGTAATAAACATTGTCGCTGTAATCGTATCTTGAATCTTCACTCTTGTACGTGCCGTCACTCAATCCTGTGAGACTGTTTTTAAACGTGGGATCATAATTGGTGTTGGCTGAAAGATTACCTGCCACTGCACCTTGATCCGCCGCCCATGACATACCTGCCGCGGCATCCGCCATGTTGACATAGTTGCCTGTGGCCACCTTGACCACCACTGCCGTGGCATCGTAGGCCACACCGTGTGTGCCTGTTCCATCTTTCTTGGCCACCATGGAACCCAACACGTGTGTGCCGTGTCCGTGTGTGTCGTTCATACCAGATCCGGTGTAATCTCGAGTTGCCGCAATCTGCCCGTTGAATTCTGAATGATCTGTGTCGTATCCTGTGTCCACCACTGCAATCTTTACACCATCACCGGTCCATCCTCTGGAATAAGCAGAACTGGCGTTGATCTGTGTCTTACCGCCATTGCCCCATCCTTGTTGGACACCGTTTGTGTCTCTGCCCTGGTACTCGTTGGTCTCATACGTGATGCTGTTTGTGTTGTAGCCTGTGGTGCGAGTGCCCAGATTGGGATCTAGGTCTGTGTAATTCACGGATGCTATTGTTTCTGTGCTGACCAACACCGTGGCCGAAGCAGTGGTAACGATGTCTTCTGTGGCCGTGGACACTGTGATATTTTCTGTTCTATCTTCTGTGCCTACTGTTTCGATGAGGTTAACATTCTCAGTGATAGTCTCTCCTGTGACATTTCTATGAGTGCCGTCGGTGTAGTTGATTTTAGAATTTGGTGTGGTCGCTGTAGCAGTGGTTTTAACTTTTTTTGTTGTGTCTGTGTAGGTTCTCACTTTGGAGACCAGTGTGGTCCTAGGTGTGGTCGTGGTGGTCACAGTCGTGGTGTATGTTTTTCTAGTGACGGACCCGTCCGCATTGCTGGTGTCTACAACATTGTCTGTGGGTGCAGTGGCAACAACAGGCGTGCCATCAGTCACTGTGGTTGTTTCGTCACTGTCAGTGAATGCAGTTTCCACATAAGGATCTGCATATGTTATTGTGGTCACCACTGTGGGATCCAATGTGACTGTGTTTGCAATAGTCTTTGTGATAACAGTAGGACCGCTCACTACCTGACCTGGTGAATTACTTGTTGAGGCAACCACATCCGCCACAGTTAAACTTACTGTGACAGTCTCTGATCTAGAAACATCTCTCACATGTGTTTTAACAGTGACCGCAGTTGATACAGGTGTACCTAGTACAATCTCTTCTCGAGCATCTCCGTATACTTTTTTTACTCTGGGTGTGGTCGTGGTGGTCGTGGTCACATCTTCGTAAATTTTATCTATGTGGGTTCTCACTAGGGTCACCAGTGTGGTTCTAGGCGTGGTTGTTGTGGTGGTCGTGATTCTTTTTGTGGTTCTAGTAAAGGTGCCATCACTGTTGTCCACGTCTGTTATTACATCCTGTGAAGCTGTGGTTACAACAGGTGTGCCGTCAGTTGCAGTGGTGGTGGTTGCACTGTCTGAAGATGACACTGATCCTTCTGTGTATTCTGCACCGTTAGACGCAGAAGTTGCAATGGTTGAGTTTATCGTGGTGGAAGTGTCTACCACGTTCTTTAATGTGTTTTTTTTAGAATTTACATGTGTGTCGACTGTTGTGGTCTTCTCTGTGTTGATGATGTTGTTTATAACAGGTTGGTTGGCAACCTTGTTGAATTCTGTGAGTGTGATATTCTGACCGTTGGCTATTTTAGCCACGATGGGCTGAACATGATTCACAAGATACAGATACGATGCATGAGCTTCTTTGTAATCACTGCTGTTGTATATCTCATATCTCTTCTTTGGTCCTTGTGATTCGATCAGTGCAATGGATTGCGACCATAGTGTCTGGGCATTGGTTGCTATTGTGTTTAATTGTCGTGCATTTTCAATGTCTTTGGAATTAGGTGATGTGAACACTGATTGCAATGATCCAACCCCTCCGAGCTGGGAAACTATGTCATTTAAATTGCTGATGTTGTCGTAGTAGGACGAAACCAGAGAACTACTGCCATCCAGCTCACTAACGATGTTGTCAACGAAACCAGTTGCGCCTCCGCCGCCTCCGCCGCCTCCACAGTTCTGTAGTAGAAGTCCCAAGGCCGATGTTAGCAACAGTTTTTTTATTTTATTGTCAACTGCCATTAGTACACTCCCATAAGGTAAGCACCCAACAGCAATGCAATAATGTACTTGGTTACTATTGTTGAAGTTTTGCTAACTGAATATCCGTTTTCTTGTAAGCACTGAACATGTGCGTCCATAGTCTCTTCCGTGACACGGACATTCACAAATTCTAAGTTTTCTAGTTCATTATCTGTCATATGTTAATAATACAACAGATACTGTGTACGTCAACTAGTTGATCTTACTTAGAATGTAATAGAATCAATGACTTATTTCGGTGTTAGTGATTGTATAGGATCTTCATCACGGAACCAGCAGTTACGCCTGTGGTTTTAACTCGCACCCAAACAAAATTTCCGGTGAAGTTGGCACTGAAAATCGTGGTGCTCTGATCTGTGGTGAATGTGGTATCGGCAATGTCAAACCAATCTGCTTCGGTGGGTGTTGTGGCCAACGATCCTTGCATCTTGATTGAACCTGTCAGTGTTGCCAACACATGATAGGCCACGGTATGTACGCCATCCGCTTGCGAGTAATATCCATCACCTTGGTGTTTGTCTGTGACGAAACCCGTGTATGTCATGGTTGATGCTGTGGAACCGTCTGGTGACTCGTCCGCCACAGTTTCTTCCACAGTCACTGATAAATTGTCTGAAGCCACTGTTGTCACAGTGAACGGTCCTGGATTGATAGCACTGTTCGTTGTGAATGTGTCTCTCACTGCAAGTTTGCCCGATCCCGATACTGTTGTGCTTGTGGCACTTATTCTCTTAGATGATGCTGTGTAGGTAAGTCCCTCGGTCACTGTGGTTGCAGATACGAAGTCCTTTTGGGAAGAGATAGTTGTGCTTGACTGTGCCATTGTGATTATTTATCGTCTTTTTTAACTTTAAATCTTTCAGTGCGTGGAACCAATCCATACACAGCGGCCAATTCCTGCGGTTCCATGCCGTCTATCATGGTGATGTCTCTGAAGTAGATCTTCCTGTATGGTACATTTGCTTCTATTTCGTACTCTTCGTCTGCTATGCAGTGATCCGCATTCACTTGTTTTATACGGAGGGTCTTGGACAGTATCACCGGAGAACCCATGTGGTGTTTGGTCACGGGAGCATCCACGAGAGTGCCTGCTTTAAATATATGTCTATCGATTAGTTTTTTTATTATTTCTATCATTACTAATTTTAACGTACTTTACGATTTTGTCAATTGATTCGTTGATGATCATGTACACCGGGGTCAAACATTTCTCATCTGCAATGTAGAAATAGCCTTCGGAGTATTCACTGGTGCCTTCCAACCATGCCCGCATGTGCGAGTTGACCACTCGTGCCACGTCTGTGCTCTGTAGCAGATATTTGGCCAAACTTTTACGGTTCCTGTCGTTTATGTTAAAATGTGCATCTCGTTTCAGGTGTATCTGGTACTGATATCGGCTGTGAGGTAATCGATGACACACCACTGTGTTTGGAGCCATTTTACGAACGTGTGTTGCGTCTGTTTCCATGCAGTCCACCCAGTTATCCCAGAATGTGGTTATGGCCTGATGAATTGTAGACCGTGATCCATAAAATATAGCATTGGGAGATTGCAGTCTGAATTTCATGCTGTTCCTGTTCTTGAGGATGAAATCTGCCAATTGCATTATTTTTAATTTGTGTTTTTTAATCTTGAAGATGTCTGTGGCGAATTGCATGTGCCCATCAAACGCTGTGGGATCCGATAACAATTTATGTAAGTGTTCGTCGGTGGTGGGATATAACCATCCACACCAAGGCATTTTGAACTCTGCTTTGTGTGTGTATTTGCTGTAGAATAATTTATTGTGGTTTTTTCTCATCGGCCACTTGCGGTTTGAATTGATCCAGTACCTGGGTCTGTGCTTTATTATAATCTATCACAAGTTTATCGTCTTTGACAGTGACTTCAACTCTTCCGCCTCCTTGTAGATCTCCAAAAAGAATCATCCTCGATAATGGTTGTTTAATCTCATCGTCAATGATTCTAGCTAATGGTCGAGCACCCATTTTAGTATCAAAACCTTTCTCTATGAGATAATCTATTGCTTGTTCTGACGCATTTACTTCGACTCGTTTTTCTATGGTCATTGTGTTCAACTCTAGTAGGAATTTATTAACAACGGCTTTCATAGTGTCTTTGCCTAATTTTTTAAATTTAACCATAGCATCTAGTCTGTTTCGGAATTCTGGTGCAAAGAATCTTTTCATTGCATCATCATCTTCGGTTCTTTCAGATTCACCAAACCCTAGATTAGCTCGTTCCATTTCTTCAGCACCTAAATTAGATGTTAGAATCAACACAATATTTCGACAGTCTGCTTTTTTGCCGTTGGATCCTGTAATTGATCCATAATCCATTACTTGTAACAGCATGTTAGATACATCTCGATGTGCTTTTTCTATCTCATCAAACAGCACCACTGCGTGTGGATTTTTTTCAATCTCATTGATCAGCATACCTCCACCCATGTGCGAATCTTCGTAGCCCACGTACCCTGGAGGGGAACCAATCAATTTAGCAATAGAGTGTTTCTCTTGATACTCCGACATGTCAAATCTCAATAACTGTACTCCCAATGTAGAGGCCAATTGTTTGGCAGTTTCTGTTTTACCGCAACCAGTAGGTCCTAGGAATAGAAATGATCCTATAGGCTTGTTTAATGATTTTAAACCTGCTCGGGATACTAATATCTTGTCTATCACAGTATTAAGTGCTTCGTCTTGACCAAACACCTGCATTTTCATTTTTTCTTCCAGTGTTTTTAAATTGACTGCTTGTTTCTGTGAAAGTTGTTCTATAGAGATACCAGTGACTATAGAGATCTCTTTGATGATCTCGTCATGATCAATACGACCGTCTTTTACTTGATTTAATCTCAAACGAGCACAGGCAGAATCTATAATGTCTATGGCTTTGTCTGGCAGTTTTTTATCTGCTATAAATTTCTGTGAGTATTCTACAGCATCTTCACAGGCTTCGTCTGTGATGGTACAACTGTGGAATGTTTCGTAGTATTGTTTAACACCTTTTAATATTTTAACTGCGACGTCTGCTGTGGGTTCCCCTACTTGCAGTCGCTGAAATCTTCTCATTAGAGCTCGGTCTTTTTCAAAGAACTTACGATATTCTTCCCATGTGGTCGAAGCAATCACTTTAACATTGGATTTTGTTAGTATAGGTTTAATCATGTTTGCTAGATCCATGCCGCCGGATCCTGTGCTACCTGCCCCCACCATCATGTGAGCTTCATCAATAAACAGTATAGTTTTACCTTTTTGATCCAGTGCGTTCAGCACTAGTTTTAGTCGTTCTTCAAAATCTCCTCGGAATTTAGAACCTGCCAACATGCTACTGATGTCTAGACTGAATACAATATGGTCTTTTAAATAATCTGGTATATCGTCTTTGTTTTTTGCAATCCTTCGAGCCAGACCTTCTACAATAGCAGTTTTACCTACTCCGGGATCTCCCACAATTAACACATTAGATTTGTTTCTTCGAGCCATGATCTGTTTCAACACTTCTAATTCTTCTTCTCTGCCAATAACAGGGTCTATTCGTTTATCAAAATATTTCTGATTCAAGTTCTCACAGTAGCTCTTTAGTATCTTGTCTGCTTGGTTGGGCCTTAATTTCTGTTCAGGACCACTGCCTATAGAATCATCAGACATGATATTTTCAGCCGATACAAGATCAACCAGGTCTTCTTTGTTCACATTGTGAGTTTTGAGGAACACAGATGCGTAACTTTTCTTCTCTGAAAACACACTCAACAGCACGTCTAGAGCTGTTACATCTTGTCTGCCTTGAAACAGAGCTTGAGTAAATGCTCTGTTCATTAATCTTTCCAACGAAGCAGTTTTTCTAGGGTGTACTGGATTTGCACCTTTGGCAACAATATCACCACACTTGGTATCTAAATAATTTTCCACGTCTTTGATCATGGCAACCACATTTACTTGTAAATCGTGTAGAGTTAATCCCACATCATTATCAGTGATCAGTGACAGCAGTAGATGTTCTATGGTGACGTACTCGTGTCTTCGTTTCTCTGCTTCGTTGACTGCGTTTTCAAAAATGCCTTCCAGTGATTCGTTTGCTTCTAACATATTAGTTTATTAATTCCTCTGCTCGTTGGTTGAATGTAATTCCGTTGATATGATCCAGCTCGTGTTGGAAACATCTTGCTTCTAATCCTCTTAATGTTGCTCCTTGCATTTCACCTTTCATATTCTGCCACTCCACTTCAATTTGTTTTGCTCTATACACATTATAATATGTGTCTGGAAAACTTAAACATCCTTCTTCTGCTATATCCTGTTCTTCAGATGCTGTTATTATCCTTGCATTGTAAAGTATAGCAGGTTTTTGGAATACGTCAAATGAATCATGTCCTATACCAAAAAAACGTTGTGTAAGTCCTACTTGGTTAGCGGCCAATCCTACACCATTAGAACTCATCATACAATGTAAGTAGTCTTGCTCAAATTGCGACCAGTCTGCATATCCCATGGGGGGTTGAAAAAAATGCACAGGTTGACTCTTTTCGTGCAGTGTACGATAAGGATTGGTGTATATCATTATATTCATCATAGATCCTTAATTTTTTCTAACTCGTTTTTTGATAATGTAGGGATTGTTATATTAATCCTTACATATATGTTACCCTTTATATTTAATGTATCATGTACCGGCATGCCTTGCCCTTTTAAATTAAGTACACCACCTGGTTGTGTGCCTGCGGGCACGTGTACATTTACTGTACGATTATCCAGTGTCTGCACTTTAAATTCAGTACCTCTCATTGCGTCAAACGCACTGATAGTTCTGTCTGTCCATAGGTCATTCATCTTACGAGTAAATCCGTCTGAATCCAGCACACTCACTGTGACCAATAAATCTCCTCTGGATAAATTTTTATCAGTGTCGTCCCCCATGCCTCTGTATTTGAATGTAACACCATCTTGACATCCTGCAGGTATTTTAATATTAACAATTTCGTCTCGACCAGAAGGCAGTCGTACACTCACGGTCTTTTCGCAAGACACGTACACTTCTTTGATGCTGAGTGTTAGTCGTATGTTTAGATTCCTGTTCTGTCTGGGGCGACTACGATGCACTCGAGTGTGTCCTCCGGTTCGTGGATTGATTCCAAATCCAGAAAAGAAGTCTTGAAACACATCATTATCAAACATGTCATTCATGTTAAAACTGGATCCGCCTCGGGCACCAAACCCTTGAGCACCATACTTACGCATGGCATCGTACTCTTGTCTTTTTTCTGTGTTCTTCAGTGTGTCGTAGGCTTCGTTGACTTCTTTGAATTGGGCTTCGTTGCCACCCTTGTCAGGATGGTGCTGTCCAGCGAGCTTGCGGAATGCGGATTTAATCTCACTGTCTGATGATGTCTCACTCACACCCAATGTGTCGTAATAGTTCTTCATTTATATTAATTATAAACTAGAATGGTATTTTGTCAATGTGTTGGTGATTATTTGTCGGACTTTGCCCTAGATCCCGTGTACAGTCCAAACCAGGCCGCACCAGCACCAACAACAATTGATACCAGACCCGACTGTTCCATGGTGGGAGTTGGTAGGTTCATGTACCATATCACTACTTTGTATAGTAAAAAAATATACGTGGAGATGAATACCCTGGGGAATATTCTCCAACTGTCCACGGCTCTTGCAAGGTGTATCAATTGAGCATATGGATTTGGTCCAATGTCTTTCACGGAGGTGTCCACTTCCAACTCAACACTTACTTTCTTGGATGCAGATGATTGACCCGCCGGCACTGTGATTTTATCCTCGGCCATTATTTCTTCTTGAACCAGTTGACTGGGTTTAGTTTATCAGCAAGATTCTCAACTCTATCGTTGATGTACCATCCTGCCGCAAATCCTACTATAAATCCTATTGTTAAGAACATGTTATTTCACTCCTTCTATTTTTGCGTTTCTTTTTCTGTGGCCATTCCATGCAACGAACCCACCGATCCTCAGTGACCAATATGCAAGTCTGTTCATTGTGTAGAAACCGTTCACTATGATGTTGATGTCTCTGAATATCTCATCTGCCCTTTTCTGTGTTAGTTCACCCATGGTGTCCTTCTTGTTCTTCTTGAGCAGTGTCTTGTATTTGTATGCGTAGTCATGCACCAGTCCACCTATCATCAACACACCAACTGGTGAGAAGAATGATCTTAGGAATTTTGGAATGCTCGCGCCATCAAAAGTGAAACCCGCTGGTATCACGTATTCTTCACCATCGATGTTGTACTTCCAGTCATCAGTCAGTGTCCAGTTCCTTGTTGACAGCAACCACATCACGATACCTTTCCAGAATCCTTTGCCTTTCGTCTTGATCGGCACAGGCTCTAACTTAGGCATTCCTTTGTAGTTGAATTTTAATTTGGTCTTTGCTCTGTTGTCTGTGAAGTTGATGACGGCTCCGACAATTACAACTGCTATCAACACAGTCCATTGCCAAAACTTCATCGCTAGTGCTATTATTAATTCCATTTGTTCTCCTCGTTTGTGTACGTATTTATTCTATGGCACCTTTTACAACACCCTCGGAGACCAGTCTCTTCCTGTTCTTCATGTGTTGTTTCTGCGTGTCTGCTTTCGCTCCACCAAAGTATGGCACCGCGTGTCCGGACTTGCACATTATCTCTGTGACTTGTTTGCCGTCCACCAGGAAGTCACCCAGCACTCTGCCGAACTTGCCCTTCATGTCCTCACCCTTTTTGCTGATTGTTGTCTGCAACACGGGTTTTGGTCCCAGCAGTGATTTCAGTTTGGCCTTCGCCGCCAGTCCAAATTTCTTTTCAATCTTGTCTCTTGTCCTTGATTCTGGTGTGTCTATGCCCATGATCCTCACACGTTCATTCATCTGCCAGATGCCGAAGCCTAGGTCGATGTCCACGTCCACAGTGTCTCCGTCCACCACTCTTCTCAATTTACATCTGTAGGTCCACATTATTTGCTACCGCCAATGTAACCACCGATGACACCGATCAGTCCCGTGACTGACATCTTCATCAGGGTTATTACACTTTCATCCACTGGTCTGTTCTCCTCCAGTGCTACCACATAGTCGCCTATGATGATAACTCCAAGAAGCAATAGTACACCGCTTGTTATTAGTAGTATCACTATGTCTTTGAAATTTCTAATCATTGTTCTTTCTCCTTTGGTTCATAGTATCGCTTGTATTCTTCTAGTAGGTTGTTGGTCTCTTGCAACTTCTGTCGGATCTGTGCGAAGTTCCTTGCCAGCACCTGGTAGTCCTTGTCAGTGATTCCAAACAGCACGGGATCTATGCCTGCCTCCTCCAACTTCTTGAACACTTCCTGTGCGTTCTCCGAAGTGATTATGATCCATTTCAGTTCTTCCAGTTGCAGTGCAGTTGGCATTGGATAGTTCAGTTTCTGTCTTGGTTCTTCCACTGAGAATATCTTGATCCGCTTCTCACCACCGATGCTACAACCAGTGAGTAATACGATTATTGCTAGTACAAATATCTTGTTCATTATGCTACCTTTTTGATTCCTAACGCAAATTTATTTCCAATCATATATAATCTCTTTCCTCTTTTGAGTGCCGCTTGTCTCATCTTTTCTCTTGTTTCTTTACTTCTTTTTGTCATAACTTGTTTTGCTCTAGCGGCTTTGATCTTTGCTATTGCTTCTGCTGTATGACCAGTAAGTCCATTGTTGTAATTTAATTTTTTACCTTTGTTCCAAACGGTGTAATGCTTTTTCTTTCCTTTAAACATTTTAGAAAGTTTATCTTTTGTGCTTTGTGTAAGGCTAGGTCCCTCGCCACCCTCTGTTTTATTTCTTAGAATGCCACCAAACTCTTTCCTACCATACTTTGCTATCAGTTTTATTTCTAAATCAAATGCCTGTTGTTCTGTTAGATTGTCTTTGATGATTTGTATTCTATCTCTTGTTGGTGGAATGTATCTTCTTCTCTTGTCAAACGCCCTGTTGGTCTGACCCTTGCCGATATAGTACGGAGTACTGTCTGTTCTTAACCATTGATATACGTAGAAGTGATTCATATTATTGATATTCCACAAATCCAGGATTTGCGAGCGCCGGACACTCTGGGTTGATTTCTGATTTCAATGTTGCTTTCAATTCTTCTGGTGTGTGTTCTGCACCCGATGCCAGTTCAATACATCTTGCGGCGTTCTTGCCACCTTTGTTGATGATCCTCTCGATCGCTCCTGTCCTCTCTATTGCCAGTTTGCCGATGTCCCTGTTCTTCTTTGTGAATCTCTTGTCTAGGTCTTGCAGATCTTTCTTGAATGTGTTGATCAACACATTGAGTTTCTTGTTGCTTTCCAAAATGGCAGTGAAGTCTTTCTTCTGCTGTTCCACCACCTTCTTCTGTGATTCGATTGATTGTTCCAGCTTGGCCTGGTTGGCCTTGAGTGTGGCGTTGTCCGCCCTGAGTTTCATCACGTAGATGCCTGCGCCTGCTATGCCAGTGATTAACATTATGGCTATCGCCATTTTTATTGTTGAAAACATAATAGTAGTATTTATTGAATAATTATTGAATAAGACCGGGCTTGTAAACTGTCTTGCCGTTCTCTTTCATGGCAGTCAATATAGACTTCCTGTTGCCTTCTGCTTTGTATGAAACGTGTACCCAACCTGAATCTGGTATGCCCGGTGTGTGGAATTCCAGTATCAGCTGGTCGAAGTCTAGGTTGTCCTCTATCCACTTGGCCACATCGTAGTTGGCTGTGCCTGGACATTCTATGTCTGCCGCTTCACCTCGACAATGCTGAGATGTTGCGGCTCCTCCAATTGCGGCATTCAGTTCTGGACCTCGATAGCCTGAGTTGATCACAGTAGGACCAAAGTGATCTCTCACTGGTTGTACCACATGTTCAAACAACAGTTTTGCAGAAGCAAGATGCTCATCATTAGGAGTGTTGTCTATGCCTTGGCGTAGAGCTGTTTGACTCTTTGTAAATTCTGTAAGTGTAAAGTTTTTGCTGAGTGTTACCATTTGTACTTACTTACCACAGCAGAGTTTCCATCCTTTGTGAAAATGAATCTGTTCTCTAGTGTTTTGGTAATATGGTACGGTCCAAAGTATTTGGTGAGATGTATGCATTCTGCCATGCTCTTGTCGTCAATGAGGAATGCTTTGGTTTCTTTTAGAATCAAGTCAGTAACTCCATAAGCGTGCAATTCAAATTTTAATTGGTCTTTATGACCTGGCTTTATAACAGTTATGATGTTGTTGTCCAATTTAAATTCCAGCATTTTAAATTTGTCAAAGAATGAGTGTGTCTCACCCAGTTTCAATTTATTAATTTTATCTCTGTATGCTATAGGAGTGCGTGGTAAGACCTCTGCTAAATTTTTTCTACTTGCTTCATATGGCACAGTCCTTTTGTGATATGTGAATTCAAACGTTTCTATACCAGTCAATTGTTTAAGGTCCTCTAAAAATTCTGTGATGTCGCGGTCCACACCTTCGTGTCTTGAAAATTCCACAAACACTCGATACTTGCTGTCCGCCATTGTGCCTGGAGTTGAATCAGCATCCAACACGTGTTTGTATCCTTTTTCAGCAAAACGTTCTAGGTCTTTTGCACCATCTGCGTTGTTGCACACAAAAGCGAGCACCATAACGTCTGAGTCATCGCCCATTTTACTTTTGTATTGATCTACTGAAAATCTTTTTTCTACTATGCCTTCAAGGTCTCCGGCTCGTAGTCCTTCTGTTATTTTATTCATCTGCTGTTAAATCTGATCCGTTGGGTTCAAAGTTTTTTTGATCTGTTGACAGATCCTGCCCGTGTTTAAAATCGCCTATCAATGACTTGGGCATTCGAATCTCGACTATCCAAATATCATGCCCGTCAATTTTGCCTTTGGTGGTGCCAGGTCTATAATCGTCTGGAGATTTAATCTCTCTGGGTTTGAATAATGTATCTTTTTTAAATGTAACCTTGCATCCTTTGTCTAATAATCTTTTTCCACCTGACGGGTCTGGCATCTTGTCCAGCGGCCACATAAACGAACAGGTAACAAAATGTCTCGAATCGTTGGGTCCTGATGTTAGTTCACCTTCTTCCCAATTTTTAAAAACATATATGTCTAACTCGTCTATCACTCGCTCAAAATCTTTAAGGATATCCAAGCTGGGTGAGATAGCATACAAGCTCTGTGTGTTACGGATGATGTCTAAAACGTCGTGCATAGTTTATATTTATCCGTAAACTGTCTTACGGAAATAATGCTACTATAATGAACTTGGTAAAGTGGTAAGTACTTTTAGCAATTATGTCTCGAAAAAACAGACGTCAAAAACAACAAACCAACACCATTAACTTTATGAACTATCTTGTCGAAAAAAGACACGTGGCCAGACCTACCGCTAAGACACCAGGTCAACAGAACTATTTAGACGTATTAAACGGGTATCAGTATAAGATTGTGGTGGCACTAGGCCCTGCAGGCACAGGCAAGACCATGCTGGCCACAGAGCGTGCCATTGAAAGATTACAAAAAAAAGAAATAGAAAAAGTAATAGTCACAAGACCCGCATCCAGTGTGGATGAGGAAATAGGGTTCCTGCCAGGAGATCTCAATCGCAAGATGGAACCGTGGATGAGACCTATCCTGGATGTGTTTGAAAGTCATTACATGCCCAACACTGTGGAAGACATGATGAAAAATGGCACCATAGAAATAGCACCTCTGGCGTTCATGCGAGGCAGGACCTTTAAAGATGCCTTCATAATAGGGGACGAAATGCAGAACTCCACTCCTTCACAGATGAAGATGCTGATGACTCGTTTGGGCCGAGGGTCTCAGATGGTGATCACAGGCGATACCATGCAGTCAGATAGAATGGTGGGCAATGGATTGGTAGACTTTAAAAGACAGTATGAGAAGTATTTCAATGCGGAGTACATCAAGTTCGTGGAATTAACCAAAATGGACATACAGCGACATCCTGCTGTGGCTGAAGTGTTGGGAATCTACGGAGAGTAATTAAGAGTTTAGAAACTCGTCCATCACATCAGCGTACCATTTACGATAGTGCTGTTCAACATTCTCATAGGGCATTTTCTCATCTTCCATGTACAGAGGCACACCTGGCAGTTTACATTTAATCACTGTACGATTAACCATGTCTATCACTACCTGAGCACTTGCAATCTTGCCCGAACCTAATTTCTTTTTTGACATTTCTACAAACTCATCAAACTTGCCATCTTTCTTGATGTTGTACGTGACTATAAAATATCTTTTCTTTGCGTTCTTACTGCCCATTGTTTATCTCCTGATTAAGTTCTTGCCATAATTGACTTACATCGGGTTCCATACCTAAACTTAATAACAAATCATCATAGGCTTTAAACACCTTTTGTTTGTCTAGAAAATCTAATTTTTCTGCTTCTTGTATTGCATTTTTTAAAGATTGTTCTAATTTACCTAATGCTTCTGTATAAGGATCTATGTCCATATTTTCTCTCTTTCTTTCCATCATATTTTTTTATATTATCTAGCCATGGAAGTATTTGTAAGTTTTGTGGATTTGAAATATTCTCAACAGATATACCTTTTTCAAATCCTTCTCTCACTGACACAATATGATCAATATGATGAGCACCTTTAATTCCTGCTCTACCTAATTTTAAATTTTTAGGATTAATTTTTTTCATATGTTTTTCATAATTTTTTTTAGTCCTAACCGCTACTCTATTTCTGTATTTTCTGAAGTTGGAATATATAGGATCATCTCTATCTAATATTTCCATCGGCTCCTGTTTTTTTAATCCTTTATTCCATGGAATCTGAGATCCTTTTTTTCCTTTATTCCATGGTATTCTTTTATGTTTTGACCAATATTTCAAACTTGACTGTCTAATTTTTTTAACCACTTCTAATGGTCTTTTTCTACCTTTTAATGCCAATGATCTTTTAAGTTTTGTTTCGTTTGATTGTTTTAATCCCAAATGAGATTGACTAATTTTTTTCTTAGCGGCTTCTGTATGTGCGTAACCTGATATTTTTCTAGAAGCAACAGTTTTTTTAATCTGAGAAGGACATTGACTTGGCAAAGTTGAACATATCCACAAACCACTTTTTTTAAGTTTTCGGATACCCTTTCTACCACATCCATATTTACAATACATAGTATTTTATTTAGCCAGTTTAATCAGGCTTGTGATTCTTTATGGATACGACAAAGTTTTATGAGTGTGGCCGCAAGGTTGATCTCCGGATCTGCCACGAAAGAGTGATCCACTAATCCTTGTTTGATTGCCAGTATTGCTTTGTCTTGTCCTTCATCTTCTTTTGAGATTAAATCTAAATTGTCGTACAGCCAACGAAAGATCTCTTCCACTTCTTCTGGCCGTGCCTGTGAACATATCAATTTCCTTGCTTCTAATATTTTACCCTTTTTAAACAGTTCCACCATTTCTAAACGATAGTCTGCTTGACCTTTGTCCGACTTGTCGCCTGCATGTAACACCCCGTCTCTGCTGTTCATCTGCACCATGTTGATGCATTTTCTCATGTCTGGGTATGTGGCTTTTACATACGTGTCAATTAAATCTATGTTGGGTTCGACAGCTTCTGTGATTAGAATTTCTGCTATACGAGCTGTGAATTCATTTTTATCCAGAGTCTCAATGTGAAATCCTTGACACCTAGAATGCAGAGCTGGAATAACTCTGTTGGGATAGTTACAGGTCAACACGAATCTTGCTGATGTATGATACATCTCCATCACACCCCTCAACGCCGCTTGACCGTTGGGAGTGATATAATCTGCTTCATCCAGCAGTACATATTTGTATGCACCAAATGGCATAATCTGTACAAAGTTTATGATCTTGTCT